>OAUK01000014.1_pt1 | contig 132142 bp, 126 predicted proteins | sample 1495131 | NCBI WGS metagenome assembly OAUK01 (sample SAMEA2580009, study PRJEB22360) | human gut metagenome | biome: human gut; feature: human-associated habitat; material: faeces | place: Denmark | collected 2008/2010 | reverse complement strand
TGGTGGAAAATTGGTATAGTAACGGCGGGCATCATCCAGCCAGTCGCGGTCAAAATCAACCTCATCGTTAAACAGCTTGCCATCCAGTGCGCCAAAGCTTCCAAAGGCATCAGCGGAAAACAGAACGCCGTTTGTTACATCAAAGCTGACCATTGCTTCCGGCCAGTGCACCATCGGAGCCTCTACAAAGGTGATGGTGTGCTTACCGAAGCATCTGGTATCGCCTTCCTTGACCTCTTCTGTGCGCCCGTCAACGTTAAAGCCGAACTGATGCATCAGCAGGAAGCTTTTTTCGGTTGATATGATTTTCACCTTTGGATAACGAAGAAGAATTTCCTCAATGCTGGCACCGTGGTCAGGCTCCATATGATTGATAACCAGATAATCCAGGTCACGCCCGTTCAGAACATGCTCTACATTTTCCAGAAACTGACGGCAGGCATCCCAGTCTACGGTATCAAACAATACCGTTTTCTTATCCAGCAGCAAATAGGAATTATAGGATACGCCATTCGGAATCGGGTGAATATTTTCAAACAGGGCAAGACGGTGATCATTTCCTCCCACCCAGTACAGATCGTCAACTACTTTTCTTACACAGTACATACTACATCCTCCTTCTCTTTATTTAATCCAATGTCTCGATGAACTGATCCTTTGCTTCTCCGCATTCCGGACAGATCCATTCCTCAGGCAGCTTTTCAAACGGCGTACCCGGAGCAATATCATTTTCCGGATCTCCCAGCATCTGATCATATTCATAGCCGCAGCCATTGCAGACATGACGCATATAGGAAGGAGCTTCCTTTTTGATAAACGGACGTTTCATTTTCTTCATTGGCGGAGCCGGTTTCTTTTCTCCGGTATCCAGAGCCTTGCTTAACAGCGGCAGTATTTCCATAACATCACCGACAATCCCGTAGTCGGCATTTTTAAAGATCGGAGCATTGGCATTCGTATTGATGGCAACGATGGTGGTGGCATCCTTGATTCCCTTCAAATGCTGTCCCGCACCGGAGATACCGCATGCGATATACAGATTGCCGGTAAATTTCTGACCGGACATACCGACATAGCGGTTGATCGGTACATATTTCAGAGTTTCTGCGACCGGACGGGAGCTTCCGATTGCGGCCCCTGCACTTCTTGCCAGATCCTCAATCAGCTTCATGTTCTTCTTTTCGCCGATACCCTTGCCGGCTGATACCACACGCTCCGCATTCATAATCGGGGTGTCCATCGGGATACCGACTGTGAAATCATAGCCGTCTTTCTGTAAGGCTTCCACCAGGGCATTGACACGTTCCTGTGCATCGCCTTCCTTGAAAATCTGTTTTTTGCGTTCTCCGGTGATTGCACCTTTTTTCTTACGGACACCGCCGTCCTTTGGCGCTTTTCCTATGATATGAGAGGCGATAACGACCCTCTGAATTTCATTGGTTCCCTCATAAATGGTAGTAATCTTTGCATCACGATACGCACGTTCCACTTCCATTCCCTTCAGATAACCGCTTCCGCCGAAGATCTGTAAGGCATCGTTGCAGATTTCCAGCGCAACATCACTTGCATACTGCTTCGCCATAGCGGATTCCATACCATATGGTTCATGGTTTTCCTTCAGTTCTGCAGAAGAGTAAATCAGCATTCTTGCACAACGCAGCTTGGTTGCCATATCGGCAAGCTTGAAGCTGATGACCTGCTGCTGTGCAATCGGTTTGCCGAACTGCACACGCTCCTTTGCGTATTCCAGCGCATTCTCATACGCACCCTGTGCGATTCCCAGTGCCTGTGCGGCGATACCGATACGACCGCCATCCAGTGTGGCCATTGCAATCTTAAAGCCCTGACCAAGCTTACCAAGCAGGTTTTCCTTAGGTACCTTTACATCATTGAAAATCAGCTCGGCTGTTGAGGATGAACGGATGCCCATCTTGTCGTAATGATCACCGAAGGTAAAGCCGTCCCAGCCCTTCTCCACGATAAATGCGGAGATTCCTCTGGTTCCCATTTCCGGATTTGTGGATGCGAAGACGACATACGTATCTGCCTTATCAGCATTTGTAATAAAGATCTTGCCACCGTTCAGAATGTAGTAATCACCTTCCAGAACAGCTGTTGTTTCGGTACCTGCCGCATCACTTCCGGCATTTACCTCCGTTAATCCAAATGCGCCGATTTTTTCACCGCTTGCCAGCGGTACCAGATATTTCTGCTTCTGTTCCTCGGTACCAAACGCAAAAATAGGGTAGCTTCCCAGTGAGACATGTGCGGACAGAATAACACCTGTACCACCGTCTACACGGGATAATTCTTCTACAGCGATGGCATAGCTGATTACATCCAGTCCGGCCCCGCCATATTCCTTTGGATAGGGAATACCCATCAGACCCATCTTTCCAAACTTCGCAATCGCCTCACTCGGGAACTCATTTTCCTTATCGAGCATAAAGGCAATCGGTTTGATTTCGGTTTCCGCAAATTCCCGAACCGTCTTGCGGATTTCCTCCTGCTGCTGTGTCGTTGTAAATAGCATAGTTTACGTCCTCCTCACTTATCTCTATGATATTCCTTCTGCTTTCATGATTTTTCTTAATATGAGAATCATTTTAAGAATGTAAATCACTTTACACTCTGATGATATCATAGCGCTTACAATAAGTCTAAAGATATGCTCACAGATTTTTCCTTTTTTGGATTCGTTTTAAGAAGTACCTGAAAAACGGCGCCAGCGCTTTTGGGATTTCCCGAATTAGGTCCCACGGGTGTAAGTTAAGCAGATGCTGGAGCGCAGATGATTTGTTATGTTTTGCGTAAGAGAGAACGGTTTCATTTTCAAACAGGTATACCGGCTGTACACTCATTCAGCCTTTGAATTTCCTTCACCTATACGATTTATGGTTTCGCATATACATACAGGTATGAAAGAATGTGTGTTCGTCCCTTCCTACCTCTTCCTGCAAATTACAAATCGATAAGATTCTCTTTTAACATGCGGACTTTTACTTCTCAGCCTGCGGACTTATGGTCTGCCGTATGCTATACTGTACTTAGCGGAAAACAATTGGAAGGAGGAGCTGTATGTCGGAAAAGAAAAAGGCGGAGGAAGGGTTTCTGTATAATGCGAATTACAATGCAGCACTGCTGGATGAGCGTGCCTGGTGTAAGGATCAGTGTCATTTGTGCAATCAGCTGCGTCCAAGCGATACGGAAAAGCGCTATCAGATTTATCACAGCTTATTCAAGCAGATGGGAAAGCATGTATCCATAGAACCACCATTCTGGTGTGATTATGGCTATCATATCAGCATCGGAAATGAATTTTTTATGAACCATAACGGTGTCATACTCGACGGAGCAGAGGTAACCTTTGGTGATTATGTCTATATCGCACCAAACTGCGGCTTTTATACGGCAGGGCATCCGTTGGATGTGGAACAGCGTAAGCAGGGGCTGGAGTATGCCTTTCCCATTCATGTGAAAAGCAATGTATGGATCGGAGCAGGCGTTCAGGTGCTGGCGGGCGTTACCATTGGGGAAGGCTCGGTGATTGGGGCAGGCAGTGTTGTGAACAGAGACATTCCTGATCATGTTCTTGCGGCAGGTGTTCCCTGCAGGGTGATTCGCCGCATTACAGAGGAGGATCGAAAGAAGTACCGTATTCAAATGGAGGAAAGTTGATGGGAAGCAGGTGAAACCCGTAAACAGCGCACCTGTATAGGCAGTAAAGGTCTTTTTGGATACGCCGTAAGCGATCGCCTAGTCGTCTGTGAGGCTGTATTTGCAGTCTGATGGCGATAGGGAATACGGAAGAAAACGGATATGCATATGACTGATAAGCTATGCGAAAGCTGTCCCTGCGAAAAAGAAATGTCGAGGGAGGCCTTCCTTTTTAAAGAAGTTATTTGCATGACCTCACTTGCGGCGGTATGGCTATGATATAATAAGGATAAGCAGGAGGTATGAAACCATGTTTTATGAACAAGTAGAAGAATCCGTGCAATATATTCGTAAGCACGTGAAAACAGAGCCACTTATTGGCATCATTTTAGGAAGCGGACTGGGCTCGCTGGTGGAGATGATGGAGGATAAAGAGGTGCTCTCCTATCAGGATATTCCACATTTTCCGCAATCCAGAGTGGCAGGTCATGCGGGAAATCTGGTCTTTGGCAGAATTGGAAATCAGCGTCTGATCGTTATGCAGGGGAGGTTTCATTATTATGAAGGCTTTTCGATGAAGGAGGTCACCTATCCGATTTATGTGATGAAGCTGCTCGGTGTTCGGGATTTGATCGTGACCAATGCCTGTGGCGGTATCAATCCGGATTTTAAACCGGGGGATTTGATGATCATTGATGATTTTATCAATTCGCTGGATGTAAATCCTTTGATTGGAGATAATGATGAGCGCTTTGGACCACGCTTTCCGGATATGTCAGAGCCTTATTCCATCCAGCTGCGTGAAAAGGCAGAACAGGTGGCGGATCAGTTGGCAATTCCTTACCGCCATGGTGTATACACCCTTTTTCAGGGACCGTATTATGAAACAGCGGCGGAAATCCGTATGTATGCCAGAGCAGGCAGTGATGCCATTGGAATGTCCACTGTGCCGGAGACTATAGCGGCAAATTATCTCGGTATCCGTGTGCTGGGAATTGCATGTATCACCAATATGGCAACCGGTATTGCGAAGGAAAAGCATTCACATGAAGAGGTTGTGAAAATGGCAAATAAGAGCAGTGCCCGGCTTTGTACATGGATGGAAGCACTGTTAAAGGAGTGGTAAGAAGGAGGGGGATGCTTCATGGAACAGAATTCGCTGTTTCAAAATGATGTACAGAAGGATCCTCTTGCCGCCCGACTGCGTCCGGCTTCGCTGCAGGATTACGTAGGGCAGAAGCATCTGCTTGGAAAAGGGAAGATACTGTATAACCTGATAGAAAAGGATATGGTTTCCTCCATGATCTTCTGGGGACCGCCGGGTGTTGGAAAAACGACGCTTGCCAGAATCATCGCCAGGCAGACACAGGCACATTTTATCAATTTCAGTGCCGTCACAAGCGGAATCCGTGAAATTAAGGCCGTGATGAAGGAAGCGGAGGACGCGCGTCTGTATGGCAGAAAGACGATTGTGTTTGTTGATGAAATACATCGTTTCAATAAAGCCCAGCAGGATGCCTTTCTGCCGTATGTGGAAAAGGGCAGTATTATTTTGATTGGCGCAACAACGGAAAATCCGTCATTTGAAGTCAATGCCGCGCTTCTTTCCCGCTGCAAGGTGTTTGTGCTGAAGGCACTGGAGGTTTCGGATCTGGTGGAGCTGCTAAAGCATGCTCTGCAGGATGAACGCGGCTTTGGCTCACAGCATGTTCTCATCACAGAGGAGCAGCTGCATATGCTTGCCGTGTTTGCCAACGGAGATGCCAGAACAGCGCTGAATACGCTGGAGATGGTGGTTTTAAACGGAGAAAGCTCAGAAGCGGGAATCGTCATCACAAAAGAGGTGCTGGAGCAATGTACCTCCCAGAAGTCGCTGCTGTATGACAGACAGGGAGAGGAGCACTATAATCTGATCAGTGCCCTGCATAAATCCATGCGCAACTCCGACGTGGATGCAGCTATTTACTGGCTTGCGAGAATGCTGGAGGCGGGGGAGGACCCGTTGTACGTGGCAAGGCGTCTGGTTCGTTTTGCGAGTGAGGATATCGGGATGGCGGACAGCCGTGCCTTGGAAATCTGCGTTGCGGTTTATCAGGCATGCCATTTTCTCGGTATGCCGGAGTGTAATGTACATTTGACACATGCGGTTACCTATCTTTCTCTTTCTCCGAAATCCAATGCCCTGTATATGGCATACGGCGCAGCGAAGGAGGATGCTGTGCATATGCTGAGTGAACCGGTCCCCCTGCAAATACGAAATGCACCGACATCCCTCATGAAGGACCTGCATTATGGAGAAGGCTATCAGTATGCTCATGATACGCAGGAAAAGCTGACAAACATGGAATGTATGCCGGAATCCCTGAAGGGAAGGGAATACTATCACCCAACGATACAGGGAAGTGAAGCAAGGGTAAGCAAGCGATTGCAGGATATCAAGGAATGGAAACGGAAGCATCAAAATAAATAGAGGGCCGGTGTTTTAAGAAGACCTTCCTGCAAGTGATGAAACGCTGGGATATTGGCAGAATACGGATAGGCGCAGATTTCAGGTTGCAGGCATTTGACAGCGCTGTGCATGATCAATGCCTCTTTCCGTAAGGAAGAAAGGCCTATAAGAAAGCCATGAAAGCATCGGGGCGGCTGTACGCAGACAGTCTGTATGATACAGATGCTCATGGAGCTGCGTTTGCGTATTTCCTGAATTAGGCAGCTTAAGAAAAAAAGGTAATCCAGCCTTGATACAACAGGTTCGGATTGCCTTTTTTATGTTTTCATCAGCGGTAAAGGTGCCATGCATACCGCCGTTTTCTGTTTCTTATTTTACAGTTTTTATGACATATTTATCGAACAGCTCACGATTTCGCTCATCGGCACCGTCCATATTGCTGGAGGCGAACACCGGAGCCTCCATGCCATGCTCCTTCAGCAGCTCGACAAATCTTCCCATCACACACTGTGCAAGGAAGCATCCGGTCAGGGTACTGACAGGTCCCATACTGGTTGCATCATCGATTGGTGTTGTCGCATCCCCATACGGAGCATGATTGTCCAGAATCACATCCGCTAGCTCAAACAGACGCAGTCCGCTTTCATGACGGGAAGCGATGGTTTTGCTATGCGATAAGGAGGTGATCACGATAATACGGGCACCCTTTTCCCTGGCTCTCATCGTGTATTCGATCACCAGTGGATTTCTTCCGGAATTACTGGTGACAAGCAGAACATCTCCCGCTTCTATCGTGTAAATTGCATCCAGTACATCCGCATAGGAAGCTGTACGCTCCAGTGTGGTACTCTTTGTCGGGTGGGTTGCCAGCGTCATTTCGATTTCATTGATCGGATAAACCTTTGCATACCCTCCGGCTCTGGCATAGATATCCTGCCCGATCATATGCGAGTGCCCGCTGCCGAAGGTGTAAATGGTATGATGTTCCTTCTCCGCTTCAAACAATAGTCGTGCTGCCTGTTCCAGCGGCTCCCGTTCCTGTTTCATTACCGCGAAACGCTGTTTCACTTCTTTGAAATACGTATCAATAAATGCCATAATCAATCCTCACTTTCTTCTGATTTCAGTATACCATGATTATATGTAAAATCTATAATTGGATATAAAGTTATAACATTTTATACAAAATATGTAATTTAAACGCTATTTCCGCACAAAACACTTTTAATTATTCTATTCTGCTAAAATAGGAAAATTTTTCCATTATAATAATTACAAAAACTGGAGTGGACGGAATGAAAAAAGTAACGGAAATCAATTTAAGAGTGGGAGATGCTATACGAAAAGGGCTTCAACGAAAGGGAATGACGCAAAAGGAGCTTGCTGCACTGGTTGGTTCCACGCAGCGCTCGATTTCTTCATATATCAATGGGAATGCACAGCCCCCGCTTGATATTCTGTCTTTGATTTGCCGCATACTGGAAATCAATATGAATCAGATTCTGCAAATATCGGATTTCAATTTTCCCGGACGTATGCTGCATGATCCGATGGAGCTGGAATTCATGAAGATTTTTGATCAGGTGCCGGAGGAACGGCGGATGACCTTTACAAAGCTGATGAAAAGTATACTCAGCTTTCATCTGGAATAGGAAGTAAAATTGCAACTGTTACATAACATGGAAAATAAGACGATTCTTTTGGTAAATGACAAATACAGAAAGATGGAAAATTTTTATTTTTATGATAAAATGCCGTATTTATCGGTGTTTTTTTATATTTTGCGCAGAATTCGTATGGAAGAAAACTTTTTCATTTTATATACTATAGAAGTAAAAGGGAGAGAGAGGAGGAATATGGAAGAAAAACATACCTGTGTACTGAATCATGATGAGTATGAGCTGCTGAACTTTTATCGACAGCTCAGTGAAGAGCGCAAGCAGAAATTTTTTGATCTTGTGCAGACACTGGATATGCTGTTGAACCAGCAGGAGGATACGACTGCGGTCGCAGAGTAAATCACAGGTGTTGAAGTCATGGTTCTGAGAGCGCAATCCTTTTCATAAGAGAATGAGAAGGATGTGCGTTTGTTATACCGTGCACTGCTATCCTTACGGCGCAGGATACCGCACGGTGCATCAGCTGTAAAACAAATCCTGCAGGATCCATCCTGGTGTTGCAGCAGCTGAGCATGCATACTGTTTTGAAACCGGATGAGGACCGCAGGGTCCTTTTCTGTTTCTAGGCACTGACTGGTACTGGATGAAAAAGCTGTCCGCCAGAACTGACCGTGGTGTGGGGATCATTCCATTTCTGATGCTGAAGCGTTCCACGTAGGGTCCTATGTGATTTGTCGATGTTGATACAGCTGTTTCTTACATAATTATTTCATGAAAATATTTCAGAAAATGATTGACTTTTTCATCCCTGGATTGTACTATAGTAATATATGAAATGCGCTGACGGGAAATAGTATGGATATGGACATGACAGAGAGTCTTCGGCTGGTGGAAGAAGATATGCGAAGTATGCGGAACACATCCCCGAGCAGCAGAGGTGAACTCAGTAGCTTCTGCCGGAATCCTGCATCCGTTACCGTGCTAGAGTATGCTGGTACTCGAAGAGATTGATATCGTGAGGTATCAATAAAATAAGGTGGAATCACGTAAGGTAACTTTCGTCCTTTGGATGGAAGCTTTTTTTGTATAAGCGTATAAGGGAGGATATGAAGCTATGAAAAGATTTGCTATACCGGAAGGAACCCGGGATCTGATTCTGGGAGAATGTACTGCGAAGAAACGATTGCAGGGTGCAATCGAACAGGTGTTTGACAGTTACGGCTATAAGGAAATCGTAACACCGAGCATTGAATTTTATCAGACCTATCAGACCGGCTTTGAACAGGTTCAGGAGGAAGCGATGTACAAGTTTTTTGACCATAACGGAAGCATCCTGACACTGCGCATGGATATGACGGTACCGATCGCCCGTGTTGCGGCAACCAAGTTCAAGGATCAAAAGCCGCCGCTTCGTTTTCGTTATTGTGCCAATGTATACAAGGTCAAGGAGTCCTTTGCCGGAAAGCGCAATGAGGTGACAGATTGCGGAATCGAGCTGCTGGGGCTGAACGAAAAGCAGAGTGATCTGGAAATTCTGGTGTGTGCACTGGAGGTTATGGAGTGTATGCAGCAGCAGGCGTATACGCTGGAAATCGGCAATGTGAATTTCTTTCACACAGCAGGAAAGCTTCTGGGACTTTCAGCGGATGTAACAGAGCTTCTGGCGGATTTGATTGATCGCAAGAGTCTGAGCGAATTGAAGGAATATCTGCATACGTTGCCACTGAAGGATGAGGACAGAGAATTCTTCCTGCAGCTGCCGTGGCTGTGTGGAGATGCAGGGATGCTCAAGGAGGCATTGAACTGCTGTTTTGATGACAGACTGCGTAGTATTGTGGAAAGTCTTCAGGAATTGTATGCACAACTAAAGGCGCTCGGCTATGAAAACCGCATTACCTTTGATTTGGGAAAGCTGCCGCATCTGAACTATTACAGTGGCATTCTTTTTGAAGGCTTTGTGCCGGGAATCGGTACCAGTGTGCTGAGTGGCGGACGCTATGATTCTCTGCTGGAGAAATTCGGAGAGCCATTGCCGGCAATCGGCTTCTCTGTAAAGCTGGATGCCGTGCTGCCGGTTCTGGATTTAAAGCAGAAGGAGGCAACCCTCACGCTGTGCTATCCGTATGCACGAAAGGTGGAGGCACTGCGCAAGGCGAGGGAATTAAGAAAAACCGCACGGGTGGAGCTGCTGTGCGGGGTATATGATGATATTATCGTGAAAGGGGAGAAGGACGCATGAGTATATCCATAGCATTGACGAAGGGGCGTCTGGAAAAGGCCACTGTGAAGCTGCTGGAGGAGCGCGGGTATGGCATTGAATCATTAAAGGATAAGGGAAGGGCGCTGGTGTTTCAGGATTCCAAAAAGGATATTCGCTATTTCCTTGTGAAATCCAATGACTGCATCACCTATGTACAGCACGGCGTTGCGGATATTGGTGTTGTGGGAAAGGATACGCTTTTGGAGGGGGGCAAGGATTATTATGAAATGCTGGATTTAGGCATCGGAAAATGTAAATTCATCGTTGCCGGTCTGCGGGAACACAATCTGTTTGACAAGGTGGGACATGTGAAAATAGGAACGAAGTATCCCAATATCGCAAAGCAGTATTTCCTGGAAAAGGGCATGGATGTGGAGTGTATTAAAATAGACGGCTCTGTGGAGCTGGCACCGATTCTGGGCTTGTGTGATGGAATCGTGGATATCATGGAAACGGGGACGACGCTGAAGGAAAACGGTCTGGTTGTCTTTGACACCGTCTGCGATATCAGCGCAAGGGTGATTGTAAATAAAGCGAGCTTTAAGCTGAAAAGAGCGGAGATCCTAGCAATCTTGGAGGATATGAAGAAAGGACTGGAAGCATGCTGAAACGAATGCGAGCATCGGATACAGGGAACCTGCAGACGTATCTGGAAAGCAGAACAGAAGAAATCGACAGTGAAATCATTGTCAGGGTCAGTGCCATCCTGCAGGATGTGAAAACCCGCAGGGATGATGCTGTCAGGGAATATACACAGCAGTTTGACGGAATTTTATTGGACAGTATGCGCGTGGAGCCTTCCGATATAGAAGCGGCTGCTGCCAAGGCGGATCCCTTCTTTGTGGAGAGTATGAAGAAGGCGAAAGCAAATATCGAGTATTATCACAATGCACAGAAGCAAAACGGCTATCTTTTGCAGAAGGAGCTCGGCATCTATCTGGGACAGCGTGTACTTCCACTGGACAGCGTAGGTATTTATGTGCCGGGGGGTAGAGCACAGTATCCTAGCAGTGTGCTGATGAATGCAATTCCTGCCCGGATCGCCGGTGTAAAGCGCATTGTTATGATTACACCACCGGCGAAGGATGGCAGTCTGCATCCCAATATTGCGGCGGCAGCACAGATTGCTGGTGTGGATGAAATTTATAAGGTCGGCGGTGCTCAGGGAATTGCGGCGTTAGCCTATGGTACTCAAAGCATTGCACCTGTGGATAAAATTGTCGGTCCGGGAAATGTATACGTTGCGGCAGCGAAGAAGCTGGTCTTCGGGAAGGTGGATATCGACATGATAGCCGGACCGAGTGAAATTCTGGTGATTGCGGATGCGGATGCTCCTGCGAAAAGCGTTGCGGCGGATCTGCTGTCACAGGCAGAGCATGATCCGATGGCGAGTGCCATTCTGGTGACAACCAGTGAACAGCTTGTGGATGCTGTGGAGCTGGAGCTGCGCAAGCAGAGTGCTCTTCTGCCGAAACAGGAAATCGTGGAACAGTCGCTGCAGGCCTATGGAACAGCCATTTTATGTGAGAGCATGGAGGAGTGTCTGGATGTATCCAATGCGGTTGCGCCGGAGCATCTGGAGCTGATGGTGAAGCAGCCGATGGACTATCTGGGAAAGGTACGCCATGCGGGCAGTGTGTTCCTTGGCTATCACACCTGTGAAAGTGTCGGAGATTATTTCGGCGGCTGCAATCACGTATTGCCGACAAGCGGGACAGCGCGTTTCTCCAGTGCACTTGGAGTGGACAGCTTTATCAAAAAAAGCAGCTATCTGCACTATAGCGAGGAAGCTTTACAGACCTATGGAGACCATATCATAGAAATGGCGGAGCAGGAAGAGCTGCAGGCTCATGCCAATGCTGTGAAAGTGAGGCTGAAATCATGAAAAATATCGAAAGCTATGCGGCGCGGACAAACGGTAGCGTCATGCTGAATGCAAACGAATGCTATAAAAATATCAGTGGGGAAATGGTAAAGGAGCTGCAGGAGGCAATCGCAGAGCTGGAGTTTAACCGCTATCCGGATGAATCCAGCAGGGAGCTCATACAGGCATATGCGAATGTAAAAAAATTAGATGCTGGTTATCTGATCGCAGGGAATGGCAGCGATGAAATGCTGGGGCTCATGATTGGCTATTTCCTGGGAAAAGGTAAGAAATTACTGACCCTGTCTCCGGACTTCTCCATGTATGATTATTATGCATCCATGCATGAGAGTGAGGTTGTGAAATTTCCATGTGAGCAGGATGGTTCCTTCAGCATTGCGGATTTTATAGAATTTGGGCGGGAGCATCATGTGGATATGGTGCTGTTCTCCAATCCGAACAATCCAACCGGGCATTTTGTAAGCAATGCCCAGCTGTGTAAAATTGCGGAGGCGTTCCCCCGTATTCCGGTGATCATAGATGAGGCATATGGGGAGTTCGCAAAGGAAAGCATGCTGGCGTATCTGGACACCTACCATAACCTGTATGTGACCAGAACCCTATCCAAGGCGTATGGCTTTGCCGGTGCGCGACTGGGCTTTCTGATCAGCTGTCCATCCAATATTGCGAAATTGAAACCGGTGCTGGTTCCTTATAATATCAGCTCTTTAACACAAAGGGCCGGTGTGATCGTATTGCGGCATGCGGCGGAATATGAGCTGCTGGTGGAGGAAATACAGCTGGAGCGGGATATGCTGTATCACAAGCTGAAGCAGTTAAAAAACGTTACCTTCTATCCGAGTCAGGCGAATTATCTGTATGGAAAAAGCAAATATAAGCAGGAGCTGTTGAAGGCGATGGAAAAGGAAGGCATTGTCATTCGCAACTATGAAGGAAAGGACAGCTTCCGGATCACGGTTGGTTCCCCTGCGGAAAATGCCATTGTATTATCCGTATTACAGGAATTTGACAGAAAGGCGGTTACGGTATGAAACCAGAAACGAAGGAAACAGGCATTGCGTCAAGAACGGCAGGCCTGAGCCGGGATACCAAAGAAACAAGCATCAGCTGCACGATGCATCTGGATGGTACGGGAGTCAGTGAGATTCACACAGGCATCGGCTTCTTCGATCACATGCTGACGCTGTTTTCCTTCCATTCCGGGATTGATCTTACGCTGCATGCAAACGGCGATTTACAGGTGTGTGATCACCACACGGTTGAGGATTGCGGTATTGCGATGGGAGCCTGTCTGAAGGAAGCCCTGCAGGATAAAAGAGGAATTGAACGCTATGGCAGTATGCTGCTGCCGATGGATGAAACACTGGCACAGGTGGTACTGGATATCAGCGGGCGCAGCTTTCTGGTGTATAACTGTGAGCTGAAGCGGGATACGATCGGTTCGTTTTCCTGTGAAATGGTGGAGGAGTTTCTTCGTGCCTTTGCCTTTCAGGCAGGCATCACCCTGCATGTAAATGTAGTGTATGGTACCAATGATCATCACAAGGTGGAGGCGATTTTCAAAGCGCTGGGCCGTGCCTTAAAGACGGCGATTCGTGTGAGCGGCGATACGCTGCCGAGTACAAAGGGGAAGCTGTAATATGATTGCGATACTTGATTATGGAATGGGAAATCTGCACAGTGTGGAAAATGCCTTACAGCATATCGGCTGTACCTGCTGTGTAACGGATAAAAAGGAAGACCTACAGCGTGCGGATCAGCTGATTCTGCCGGGTGTGGGAGCGTTTGCGGACTGCATGAAGCATCTGCAGGAGCGTGATTTGATAACGGCTTTAAAGGAAGAGGTTCAAGGAAAGAAAAAACCGCTGCTCGGTATCTGTCTGGGCATGCAGGCGCTGTTTGAAGACAGCGAGGAAAACGGCTATACCAAGGGACTCGGCTTTTTGAAGGGCAACATCGTGAAAATGAGTGATGCTGCAGAAAGCAGGTTGCGCATTCCGCATATCGGCTGGAATCTGCTGGAACAGTGTCAGGAATCCAGTGTATTTGAGCGGCTGAGTGAGCGTCCGTTCGTCTATTATGTACATTCCTATTATGCACAGAATTATGCACAGGAGGATTTGCTGGCAGACAGCGGCTATGGCGGGATGCGGATTCCCGGGCTTGTACGCAGGGACAATGTGGTTGGTGCCCAGTTTCATCCTGAAAAAAGCGGAGAAGACGGACTGCAGATTCTGCGGTGGTTTAAGGAGGAGTTTGTATGATCATTTTACCTGCAATTGATATACTGGATCAGCAGCCCGTGCGGCTGTATCAGGGAGATTATGAACAAAAGGAATGTGTTGGTGACAGTATTGGGGATATCGCCAAAGCATTTGAACAGCAGGGGGCCCGGTATGTGCATATGGTTGATCTCAACGGGGCGAAGGAAGGAAAGAAAATCAATCAGGACATCATCGTGAAAACTGCACAGAGTCTGCAGATTCCGGTTGAGGTTGGCGGTGGCATCCGCAGTATGGAGGACGTTCGATTTTATCTGGAGCATGGCATTGCGCGTGTTATTCTGGGAACGGCAGCCATAGAGAATCCGGAGTTTTTGCGGGAAGCACTCGCACAATATAAAGAGAAAATCGCCGTCGGCATTGATTGCAAGAACGGCATGGTTTGCGGTCATGGCTGGCTGCAGGAAAGTGAGCTGCAGTATATCGATTTTGCAATTCAGATGGAGGCCATGGGGGTAAAGACGATCATTGTGACCGATATCTCCAGGGACGGCACCATGACAGGACCGAATACAAAGATGCTGGCGGAGTTAAAGAAAACGGTTTCGATCGATATTATAGCTTCCGGGGGTATTCGTGACATCACGCATATCGAGGCATTGAAACAGCTGGATATTTACGGTGCAATCACAGGAAAGGCGATGTATGCCGAAACATTGTCCCTGTCCCAGGCCATCGCACTGTGCGGAGAAGCCTGATGCATACCAAGCGTATCATCCCGTGCCTGGATGTAAAGGATGGCAGGGTTGTCAAGGGAATCAATTTTGTCGGATTGAAGGAGGTCGGTGATCCGGTCGATCTGGCAAGAGCCTATTATGAGCAGGGGGCGGACGAGCTGGTATTTCTGGATATCACAGCAACGCATGAACAGCGGGATACCATGGTTCAGGTTGTCGAGCGCGTAGCAAGAGAAATCTTCATCCCGTTTACCGTCGGTGGCGGCATCCGCAGTGTGGAGGATATACGTAACATGCTGCTGGCAGGAGCTGACAAGGTTTCGCTGAACTCTGCGGCTGTCCGCAATAAGGAGCTGATCCGCGAGGGGGCAGCGATGTTTGGAAACCAGTGCATTGTGCTTGCCGTGGATGGAAAGCGCCGCGAGGATGGCAGCGGCTGGAATGTATACGTTGCCGGCGGTCGTGAGGATACCGGTCTGGACCTGCTGGAATGGGTACAGGAGGGTGTTCGTCTGGGGGCAGGGGAAATTCTGCTGACCAGTATGGATGCGGATGGAACCAAGCAGGGCTTTGATATCGAGCTGTGCAAGGCGGTGCATGAGCTGGTGGATGTTCCGGTGATCGCCTCGGGCGGCTGTGGGACGCTGGAGCATTTCGCACAGGTGTTTGAAGAGGATGCCAGTGATGCGGCTCTGGCGGCAAGCATGTTTCACTATAAGGAAGTAACGATTCCCGAGGTGAAGGCATATGTAAAAGAGAAAGGAATTGCAGTGCGGCTATGATACAGGTGAATTTTGATAAAGGAAACGGACTTGTTCCGGTTATTGTCCAGGATGTGCATAGCAGAGCTGTCCTTATGCTGGCGTATATGAATGAAGAAAGTCTGCGCATGACGATGGATACCGGGCGTGCAACCTATTACAGCCGCAGCCGTCAGGAATTATGGATCAAAGGAGAAACAAGCGGGCATTACCAGTATGTGAAGGATATCCGCATTGATTGTGATGAGGATACGATTCTCCTTCTGGTGGAGCAGGTGGGAGCAGCCTGCCATACCGGACATACCAGCTGTTTTTACCGGAATATGGAGGGAGAAGAGTTATGAAGGAACTGGATGCATTATATGAAACCATAAAGGATCGCAAGGAAAACAAGGAGGAAGGAAGCTATACCACCTATTTGTTTGAAAAGGGTCTGGAGAAGATTCTGAAGAAGGTCGGGGAGGAGTGTACCGAGGTGGTGATTGCCTCTTTGACGCAGACGAAGGAAGATCAGATCAATGAAATAGGAGATCTGCTGTATCATCTTACCGTATTGATGGTGGAGAAGGGAATTTCCATGGAGGATGTCAATGCGGAGCTGGAACGCCGTGCTCAGAAAACGCATAACCTGAAGGCGGAGCGAAAGCCGATCGAACATTTGTAAGCCGAGCAGTCGGCTTTTTTTCTGTTCCATGAGCTGTTTGAGGCTATGGTATGGTGTTGGGATCAAGATTGCCGCATAGCGGATGCAAAAGAACGGATGCCAAAAATGATGAACGGTATGGAGGCGGTGCTTCTGGTATACTATGTACGAGGTGATTCATATGAGGACAAATCAGGAGATGATGCAAAGCGTACTGTGTTACATTGAGGAGCATTTGGATGGAGAGCTGACGCTGGATACGATTGCTGCTTTTACGGACTATTCCCCTTATCATGTGCATAAGCTGTTTACTGCAATATGCGGTATGCCGCTGCATGCCTATATACGGCGCAGACAGGTGTCCAAAGGGGCACTGCTTCTTGTACAAAGCGATTTACGTATTGCGGAAATCGCCTCTGCCTGCGGTTATCTCTCCCAGCGGGCATTTCATAAGGCGTTTTTGCAGCTGTATCGCACAACACCGGACGCCTTTCGGAAAAAGAAGAATGCCTATGTGCTGCAGGAGCCGCTGCAGCTTCATCAGCAGCCGGATATCAACCATATGCATATGGATATGGAAGTACAGTACTGGACAGAAATACAGCTGGAGGGCTATGGTGCAGATACCAGACACGGCTTTCATGTGATTGGTAAATGTCATCGCAAATGCAACCGGTATCTGAAAGCATATCCGCAAAAGGATTCGGTAGTGTATGGTATCCATGATTATACGGATGCCGATATGGATGCCGGTCAGCCCTGCTTTCAATATTTTGCAGGTATAGCAGTTGAGCAGGTGCACAGACAGAAGCTGACGCATAGAATCCTGCCGGCAGGAGCCTATCTTGTGTTTTCCTTTTGCGCAGATCCAAAGACCTCTATGGAGCCGTTTGCACAGGATATTTATCAGAACTGGCTGCCCAAAAGTGCATACCGGCTTCGTTCGGACTGCTGTATGGATATCGTCAAATACGGAAAAGAAAATGAACAGGGAATTGCCCGTATAGAATACTGTATACCGGTTTTAAAGTAAATGAGGGGAATGAAAACGCTGTCGGACACTAGGTCACAATACGTTTTTTTTTTCTATACCTTCAGCTGTAAATAAGCGGGATAACATCGTGTTATGTAGACATAAATATTTATAATTTCATTTTTTGGAAAAGGTATCGTATACTGACATAGCTGCCTTGCATGTCATGCTGGAAGGCGCAGATTCAGAAAATGAGAAAAGGAGAACCGTATGATTTTTATAAAAGAAAAGGGGAAGGGACTGCTGGTATGCTTTGGTATTGCCGCTGCTGCCCTTCTGCTGGGGCAATGGATTCCCATTATCGGAGGGCCGGTATTTGCCATCCTCATTGGAATGCTGCTGGCATTTCGCATTAGAGAAGAGGAAGCCCTGCAGGCTGGCATCATCTTCACCTCCAAGAAAATCCTGCAGTATGCAGTCATTTTACTGGGGTTTGGCTTAAATCTGTCCGTTATTGCTAAAACAGGACAGCAGTCGCTCCCAATCATTCTGGCAACCATCACGACATCCCTCGTCATTGCTTACGGTTTGAAGCGTCGACTTCATATGCCGGCAAATATCTCCACTTTGGTGGGAGTCGGCTCATCCATCTGCGGAGGCTCCGCGATTGCAGCGACTGCCCCGGTCATTGCGGCGGATGACGAAGAGGTGGCACAGGCCATTTCTGTGATATTTCTATTTAATATTCTGGCAGCTGTTCTGTTTCCATGGCTGGGAACACTGCTGCATTTTCATGGCAGTGAGGGCTTCGGTGTGTTTGCGGGCACCGCTGTGAACGACACCTCCTCCGTAACAGCAACCGCAGCAACCTGGGACAGCATGTTTCATTTAGGCTCTGCCACACTGGATAAGGCGGTTACTGTCAAGCTGACGCGGACCCTTGCCATTATACCGATTACGCTGTTTCTGGGTGTTCAAAGAATGCGAAAAGAGGAACAGGAGGAGAAAAGGGAGGGGAAAAAGCTTGCATGGAAACAGGTATTTCCGGTATTTATTCTTTACTTCCTTATGGCCTCCGTCATAACGACCGTCTCTACGAATGTATTGCATATATCCCCGGGTATCTTCCTGCCCTTAAAGGAGCTGAGCAAGTTCTTTATCATTATGGCGATGGGGGCAGTCGGTCTGCATACCGATATTGTAAAGCTGGTAAAAAACGGTGGTAAGCCTATCTTTATGGGGTTCTGCTGCTGGGTCGGTATCACGCTGATATCCCTGCTCATGCAGAGGCTGCTGGGCATCTGGTGAGGAATTACAATAGCGTAAACAGCTTTTCTCATGTGCCTTTACAGACAGGCTTGTACATTTGAAAAGACATGAAATTCATGTTCTTGCGGATAATTATGGAAAAATATGATATGATAAGAACAGCTATATGAGGAGGCCGTTGTATGAATTTGAAAATTGAAAACTGGAAGCTTTTGATTCTTTCCATTTTTTATATGATATTTTCCATTTTATCCTATACGATTGAAAAGGAGAAATTCCTGAATTTCTTCCAGATTGCAGGGATTGTGATCATTTTGGTAGGCTTGTTTCAGATTCTTGTATATTTCTTTAAAAAGGAATATATGAAGCCGAATGAATTCAGCTTTTCCTTTGGTGTAATATACTGCATAGCAGGACTGATCGTTGCCACCAAGCCATATCTGATTGTAGATAATTATCCTATCGTTATTTCCGCTCTGGTGGTATTGGATGCGACACTGCGTCTGCAGTATTCCATGAATCTGTTTCGCCTGGAGGATGCACAATGGAAGATTCATCTGGCTCTTGCCGTAGTCCCGCTGCTTATGGGAATGGTGCTGATACTGGTATCCTTCGAGGAAAAGACACTGCATAATCTATTCAGCTTTCTGCTGATTCTGGATGCCATTGCGAATTTCTATACAATTTTGTATTACCGCGGTGTTGCCAGACGCTATGGCCGTCACAGTGAACAGATTCTGGATATTTCCAATCAGGAAGCCACTGCACATGAAGTAATTGACGGAAAAGATAATATGGTATGATAAAAAGCGGTGGAAGCATCGCTTTTTTCAATTCGGACAAAGGAAAGCAGAGATTGACGAAAGAGGGCTGCTTCCGCTGTATGATTGCCGAAGCGTATTAGGGTACGGAGGTACCTGCGGATATGCATGTCCTGACGATGCCGGAGGTTACCTGGGCAAAGTTCATGGTGCACTGCAGGCCGTAAATACAAAGCTTTTCTCAGCATGGCTGCAGGAAAATCAGGAATATGATATCGCGGCGAACATGTACATTGTGTGGTATACACCGGATGAGGATGAGGTTAGCTGAAAATGGAAGTGAGGTATGGATTCCTGTGAAAAGGCTGACTGAGAAGGGATAGGAGACTGATTCTATCTGCATATCGTATGAAATAAAAGAAGCCTGCAGGGTACATCCTGCAGGTCGTTTTTATGGATGAAAGAAATGTAATGGGAGAAGTAAGGAGTACGAAAAAAAACAGCGCTTTACAGGCTCTCCCTGAATTACATAAAGGCAGCGTATTTTTCAATCGGTTATAAACGCAAATAATCCAGTCTGAGCAGGGCTTTTCCATTTGGCAGGGGGTATATCGTGCGTTTCGACAGAGAATACTCAATAGACAGCATACTGCGCGTGAGCTCCACTTTCTGCAGCTGTTCATGGATGGAGTTTCATACGGCAAACGAATGCAGATACGGGGAGTCGGATACAAAGCCTTCATCCGTATCCTGCATATGTGCTTCATATGTCTGTAGTTCGATATCGGTCCATGGATTGTTCATAGGTTATCTCCTCGTTTTGTATATTGTAACGTACATGGTGCGAAAATACAAAAAAAACAGAACGTGATGTTCTGTTAGTGAAACATATCCTTTTTCTTGAAGATAAGAGTTGCGATGATACAGCACACAGCTGCAATGACTGTCGGGAACCACCATTCCGGATAAGGCAATCCGCTGACATTCATGCCATAAAAGCTGAAGATGATATTCGGGATTGCCATGACGATGGTAATTACCGTTAAAATTTTCATCACGATGTTCAGATTGTTGGAAATGACGGAAGCAAAGGCATCCATCGTTCCGGAAAGGATGTTGGAGTAAATGTTACACATCTCTATCGCCTGATGAATCTCAATCAGTACATCCTCCAGAATATCCTGATCCTCTTCATACAGCTTGATCAGCTTTCCGCGCATGATTTTGTTTAAGGTAACCTCATCGGTTTTCAGTGAGGTGCTGAAATAGACCAGAGACTTTTCCAGACCCAGCATCTGAATCAGCTCCTTGTTTTTCATAGACTGGTGCAGCCTCTGTTCGGTACGGGAGGAAATCCGATCGATTTGGCGTAGATAAATCAGAAAGCGCTGGGAAATACGAAGCAGCAGCAACAATAGAAAACGGGTTTTCATATCGGTATTCATACCCTTGATTCTACCGTTTGCCATATCCTCGATGCTTAGATTCTCATACAGGGAAATCGTAATCACATAGCCCTTCATGATAACAACACCCAGTGGCAGCGTGGTATACAGCAGGGTATTTTCATCCAGATTGTCATCTTCCTCTGCACTCGGGTAATCGACGATCACCAGGGTCTGGTTTTCATCATCGTCATAATCGATATGGGAGCTTTCCTCTTCATCCAGTGAAGATTTGATAAACTCCGGCAGCACGCCGATTTTATTTGTCAGGAAATCAATATCTTCCTGTGTAGGCGCAACAGCGCTGATCCAGCAGCCTGGTTCCGGCTGTTCCAGTTTTTTTGTGACAGTTCCATATGTCTTGTAAAATTCCAACATAAAAAAGACCTCCTTCTTACAGGAGGGATGTAGATACGCCTCCTGTATTTTGATTTATACAACTTCGATATGGACTTTCGGGCTCAGGAGACATACAAACACCTTCTTTCTCAACTTAGCTATTATAACATAAAAATAGAATTGTGGGAGTGTGTGCGGGAAGGAAAAATCAGAAATTTGGCAGAAATATGGTACAATAGGGATAAATGAGGAGATGAATGGGATATGAAGGTTCGATTTTATGATTCTGTACAGGATGTAAAGCTGAGGTTTGCCGTGATTGCTGTGTGGTGCAGGAGTGGATGGCTGTTTGTACGCCACAGGGAACGTGATACATGGGAGCTGCCCGGGGGACATCGGGAAGCGGGCGAAAGCACTGATGCCTGTGCCCAAAGAGAGCTGCTTGAGGAAACGGGAATCGCAGATGCCCGTATGAAGCGTATCTGTGTGTATTCGGTTGAAGGCAAAACACGGGTGAATGAAACAGGTGAGGAAAGCTTCGGCATGCTGTATCAGGCAGAGGCTTCCTCCTTCAAAGAGCTGCCGCAGAGTGAAATTGCGGAGGTAAGGTGCATGACTGCGCTCCCAGAGGCCTTGACATATCCGGCAATTCAGCCGCTCCTTTTTCATATGGCTATAAAAAGCTGTCTTCGATATGAGCTTTTTGACGGCTGTAATCCCGATGACTCGCGTGCAGTATTAAAGCAGCTTCCGGAATGGTTTGGTCTACCGGATGCTTTGGAGGAATATGTACAGAAAAGCAGGGAGATGAAAACCGTCGGCTGTTATTTCAAGAATTACATGGTTGGCTTTCTGTCACTAAAAAAGACCAGTCCAAAGGCGATGGAGGTTTATGTTATGGGTATTCTTCCGCAGCTGCATCGTATGGGAATCGGTACGAGACTGATGCGGATGGCAGAACAGGAGGTAGAAAAAGCGGCAATGCAGTATCTGCAGGTGAAAACATTATCTCCTAAGGTGCAGGATCCCGATTATTTGAAAACCTACGCCTTTTATGAAAGAATGGGGTTCTGTCCGCTGGAGGTGCTGTCATTGTGGGATGAATGGAATCCGTGTCAGCTCATGGTGAAGTACATTGCGATGAAGCAGCAGCCTGCTTTGTGTAAGCCTTGAACTGCTACAGTAATTTGATTGGTAGTTATACAGACACGCATTAAGGTAGTATATAAAAAGAGTAGCGTATCATCCCTTCGTATGCATATCTATGTAATAAAAAAATAGACGAAACAAGAAATCGCCTATTTTTTGCAGCTTTGCGCAGGTACAAGCTTTTTTAATCCGTAATATGTTAATAATAAATCGATGCCTTCACTTCCTCTGCCTTTTTCCTTCCCTCCAGCTTTTCAATGATGGCGAAGGCGAAATCAATCACAGCGGCTGCACTTCTTCCGGTGATGATTGTTCCATCAATTACCGCATACTGATCCACATACGTTCCGCCGAAATCCTCATTCATACTTGTAAAGCAGGTGTACTTTCTACCCTTGAGATAGCCCTGTCTTCCTAGAATGGTCGGTGCTGCGCAGATTGCACTCACCAGCTTTCCCTGATCCATAAAATCCTTTAAAATGGAAAGCACACGTTCATCGGCTTCCAGCTTCTGATAATGCGGACCGCCCGGCAGAAACAGCATATCATAGTCTGCCGTATTCACATCCTTAACATCTGCCAGATTGCTGATGGTAATATCAAAGCGTCCGGTTGCTGCTGTATGATCAATCGCATAGACATCAATCCTGATACCTGCTCTTCGAAGCAGTGCAATCGTACCGACAGCCTCCAGCTCTTCAAATCCATCCGTTAATATACACATAACATTCATAATGCAAGACCTCCTTAACGACACCATTATATCACCTTTTTCCCGCTCACTTCCCTGTATTTCATTCTTTTTATAGAGGTATAAGAATATAGTATAACAGGAGTGTGAGGTTATGGATAAACTGATGCTGATGAATGATCAACTCAATGCGGTTGTATGGGGGAAGTACATGATCTTTTTTTTATTGTTTACGGGCTTCTGGCTCATGCTGCGTACCAGATTCCTTCCCTTTACCCATGCACGGCTGATTCTGCGTAAAACATTGGGCTCACTGGGAAAAGGTGATAAGGGGGACGGGGTTACTCCCTTTCAGGCTGTAGCGACCGCACTGGCTGGAACACTGGGAGTCGGCAGTGTGGTGGGCGTTACCACGGCTTTGACGATGGGAGGGCCGGGTGCACTGCTGTGGATGTGCGTCAGTGCCATCTTCGGCATGATGACCAAATATGCAGAGGTTGTGCTTGCCATCCATTATCGTACGAGGGAACGGGATGGCACCTTTATCGGCGGACCGATGACAACACTGGAGAACGGCTGCCATATGGGCTTTCTCGGTATTTTGTTTGCCGTGCTTTGTATTTTTGCATCCTTTGGTATCGGGAATGTCACACCGGCAAATACGATTGCACATACGATCACATCTTATATTTCCATACCTTCCTGGAGCATAGGTCTCATCATGGCGCTTTTTATTGCCTGGATCATATTCGGAAAGGGAAATCTTATCATGCGGTTTAATGAAATTACGATTCCTGTGATTTCCGTGCTTTATATTGCCGCGTGTCTGTATCTGATTGTATTGCATGCCGATGCGCTGCCGCAGGCACTGCGACTTGTATGGTATGATGCTATGCGTCCCATGGCCGGGGTTGGCGGTATCGGCGGCTTTGCCATCAGCCGGGCCATGCATTTCGGTATTTCCAGAGGCGTATTTTCCAATGAAGCGGGGATGGGAAGCTCACCGATCTCCCATGCCTGCGTTTCTCATGCCAATGCAATCGAGCAGGGGTTCTGGGGAATCTTTGAGGTGTTCTTCGATACGATTGTCGTCTGTACGATTACCGGTCTGATGATTTTGACCAGTGGACTGCTCGACAGCGGGATGGAGGGGGTGGCATTAACGGTTGCCTGCTTTACCTCCGGCTTCGGTCACCTCGGCGGTATCATATTCTCCTTTTCCATTGTTGCCTTTGCGATTCCCTCCATTCTCGGCTGGTATTATTATGCGCGGGAGTGTTTACGATATCTGTTTAAGGGAAAACTGATGCTGTATATCTATCAGGGGGTTTTTCTGGTACTGCTGGTTTTCGGAGCACAGCTGCAGCTGACATTCGTATGGGATGTTGCGGATACGCTGAACGGACTCATGGCGATACCCAACCTGATTTCTCTGGTAATTTTATGCCGAGTTGTGGTAAAATTAACGAAAGAGTATTTGGAAGAACATGGGAGTGATTAGATGAAGGTTGTAATTGCCTGTGATTCTTACAAGGGCTGTATGACTTCAAGAGAGGTTGCCGAACGTATTGAACTGGGGATTCGACAGGTGGATGATGCTGTTATCACAACATCCTATGTCATTGGTGACGGCGGGGAAGGGACAGTGGAGGCATTTCATGAAACCTGTCACGGAAGGAAACAGCCGGTAAGTACCACGGATGCTTATGGAAAGAAAATCATAAGTGAGTACACGATCATTGAGAATGGTGAAACAGCAGTGATCGAGGTAGCAAATATCATAGGATTAAATATGCATGAGCGGGATAAGCGGGCACCGTTTTTCGGCAGCAGCTACGGTGTAGGTACCGTTATGCTGGATGCGGCTGCACAGGGCTGCAGGAAAATTATCATCGGCCTGGGCGGAAGTGCAACCAATGACGGCGGAATGGGTCTTCTGCAGGCACTGGGGTGCCGGTTTTATGACAGCTCCCATAAATATCTTTCCCCGCAGGCGATGAATCTGGACAAGGTCCGCTATATCGATTTCAATCGGCTGAACAAGCTGGAGGGTATTGAACTGATTGCAGCCTGTGATGTGAAGAATCATCTGCTGGGAGAAAACGGGGCAACCTATGTATTCGGAAAACAGAAGGGTTTTTTCCCGAATCAGATTCGTAAAATCGATCTGGGAATGGAAAATTTCCGCAATCAGGTGCGGCGGTATCTGCATGTGGATATTGATTCCTTTGACGGCGGAGGAGCGGCAGGGGGCATCGGCGCTGTTTTAATCGGTATCCTGCATGCGAACATGATTTCCGGCATTGAGCTGCTGCTGTCCTTCAGTGACATGGAGGAGCAGGTGAAGGATTGTGATCTTGTGATTACAGGAGAAGGGCAAAGTGACCGTCAGACGATGTTTGGAAAGGTTCCGGTGGGAATCCTGAAGGTTGCCAACCGCCATCATAAGCCATGTATCTGTATCAGCGGTGCCTTGGGAATCGGATATCAGGAGCTTTATGATCTTGGATTTATCGGAATATACAGTATAGCGGATCGGGCTATGACGTTTCAGCAGGCTTTGGATAATGCTCCGGATAAGCTGACAGCCACCACCTATGGGGTAATGAAAACGGTTATGTATTACATGAATCGCATCAACGGGAACAGAGGATGATCTGTTCTTTTTTTTACGGTCATATGGTTCTGCGGTTTTGTAAATCAATGGAGCGCTTCTTTCGTTTTTGAACCGGTATATGATATAGCATAAGCGAACAGGCTGTGAATTTGGCGGTTGTGCGTCTGTAATGCATTGTGTCCGTTCGGCTTGCAGTCTTATGATTTTAAAAAGATTTTATTTTTCTATTTACAAAATGCGGATTCTCACATATAATACATATGAACAGATGTTCATATGTTAAAAGAAATGAGGAAATCAAATGGTAAAGGAAGCTATGGAATGTGAAGTAACAGAGGTGCATACAGATACCGTTGCAAGATTAAAGGATACTCTGCTGAGTCAGGAACAGTTTCAGAATCTGGGTACCCTGTTTAAGATGTTTTCGGATCCGACAAGACTGAAAATACTGAGTGCGCTGTTTCAGGAAGAACTATGTGTATGTGATTTGTCGGAGCTGCTGGAAATGACACACTCCGCAGTTTCCCATCAGCTGAGCGTTCTTCGGCAGAATCGCCTGATAAAGTACCGCAGAAGCGGGAAAAATATTTACTATTCTCTGGATGATGAACATATTCAGCTCATATTTGATGCAGGTTTATCCCATATTATGGAGGGATGATATGCTGTCGAAAAGGTTTTGCTTCAGGAAGGCACAGCCTATGACCTCTGGAATTCTGTATCCTTGCAGGATAGTGTCGCAGTTTCGCAGGCCAACCGGCTTTGGCGGACGCTGTGCAACGCGAGTAATGAATATTATGAATCGCGCACAGTATCACCGGGTCTTAAAGGAGCTGCCGCTGCAGGGACGTATTCTGGATATCGGCTTTGGAAACGGGAACATGCTGAAGCGAGTGTTGAAAAAGGGCTGCTGCAGTGTTTATGGGACGGAAATCAGTGAAAGCTGTATGACTGCGGTGGAATGGAAGCTGCTGCCAAGCCTGCAGCAGGGATATCTGAAGCTTGCTATGGGCAGTGCAGAATCCTTGCCATTTGCAGATGCCTGTATGGATACGGTATACAGCATTAACACGATTTATTTCTGGGAATCACTGGACAAGGGGCTGTGTGAGATAGCACGTATACTCAAGCCGCAGGGTACGCTGCTTTTGGCCTTCTATGATAAGCGTTTTATGTCACGTCTTCCCTTACGTGAATACGGCTTTCAGCTATACGATCCAAAGGATGTGAAAGCGGCACTGAAGCATAACGGATATACGTCTATTGAGGTTCATGAAGTGAAAAAGGAAAAATCCTATTGTATTCGTGCAAAACGCGGAAATGTTTAGGAACGTAGAACATAAAGCTTTTGTACAATTTTATACAGAAGAGGCAATAACACAAGTAATTATAAGGTAAGGAGGCAGCATATGGAACGCATATATATACTGGATGAGCTTGATTGCGCCAACTGTGCAATGAAGATTGAAAGGCATGTAGGAAAAATCAAGGGTGTGAAGGAATGCTCGGTGGATTTTGTTAGTAAAAGGATGTTTGTAGATATGGAGCATGAGGGGATTGAAGCTGTGCTCGAAGAAACGGTGCAGGCGATTGAACCGGATGTAATCCTGCGGCGTAAGGATGATAAAAAGGCAGCTTCTGCCGGAAAGCAGGGGGCAAGCGGGAAAGCTGGACATTCCAAGGCAGAGGAACACTATTCTGCACAGGAAGACTGCGGCTGCAAAAAAGCGCATCATCACGACCATGCAGATTGTGCCTGTGCACACACGGATGGACATGATCACCACGATGCCTGCAATGGGTCGCATGCACATGAAAACGACGGACACCATCATCATGAAGGCTGTGGCTGCGGGCATGACCATGCTCATGAAGCACATGAGGATCGTGAAATTCAGGGAGCACTCAAGCTGTATGTGAAAAATCTCGATTGTGCAAACTGTGCAAATAAAATCGAAGCATATGTCCGCAAGATGGACAATATAAAGGATGCCAGTATGAACTTTTCACAGGGAGTTCTGTTTGTTGAGCTGCAGGATGCAAGCCGCAGCGAGGACACCATCAAAGCGATTATGGCGGTTATACCTACCCTGGAGGACGGTGTGACTGTTGAGCGGGAGAAATCTACAGAAGAGGAAAAGCCTTCCCGAATGTTTTCCTTTCAGGAAAACGCACGGCTGTATCTGGGAATTCTGCTGTTTGCGGCAGCTGTTGTATTGGAAGCACAGTCCTGGTCTGTCTGGCTGTTTCTGGCTGCCTATGTGATGGCAGGAGGTAAGGTGGTCTATATTGCACTGCGCAATATACTGAAGGGGGAGGTTTTTGATGAAAACTTCCTGATGAGTGTTGCGACGATCGGAGCACTGGCTATCGGCTCCTATGAGGAAGCAGTTGCTGTTATGATTTTTTACGAAATCGGGGAGATGTTTCAGTCCTATGCAGTGAATCGTTCCAGAAAATCGATTTCCTCCCTGATGAATATCCGTGCAGACTATGCCAATCTGTGGAAGGATGGAAAAGAGGTCAGAGTTTCACCGGAGGCGGTTGGCCTTCATGATCTGATTGTGATCAAGCCGGGTGAGCGGGTACCGCTGGATGGTGTGATCGTTGAAGGAACGAGCTCTCTTGATACCTCGGCTCTGACAGGAGAATCCCTTCCAAGAGATGTCGGTGTGCAGGATGAGGTACTTGCAGGCGTCGTCAATCTAAGCGGTGTGCTGAAGGTGGAGGTCAGCAAGGCGTATGGGGAATCTACCGTATCGCGTATTCTGGAGCTGGTGGAGAATGCGAGCAGTAAAAAAGCACCGATGGAAAAATTCATCACACGCTTTGCAAAGGTGTATACGCCAACGGTTGTCTTTCTGGCAATCGCACTGGTTGTGCTGCCGATGCTGTTTATACCGGATGCCGTCTTCACTGACTGGCTGTATCGGGCACTGACCTTCCTTGTTGTGTCCTGTCCGTGTGCACTGGTTATCAGTGTTCCTCTGGGCATGTTTGCCGGGATTGGAGCAGCAAGCAAATCCGGTATACTGATTAAGGGCGGCAATTATCTGGAGGCATTGAAGGATATCGATACGGTTGTGTTTGATAAAACCGGTACTCTGACAAAGGGCGTATTTACAGTGACACAGATACATGCCATACAGCGCAGTGAGGATGAACTGCTGGAAATGGCAGCCTATGCGGAAAATTATTCCACTCACCCGATTGCACTTTCCATTCGCAAGGCATATGCAAAGACGATCGATGCGGAAAGACTGAGCCGGTATGAAGAGGTTGCCGGAAACGGGATTCATGTACAGCTGGATCAGCATGAGCTGCTGGTGGGAAATTACAAGCTGATGCAGGCAAATGGTATCACCTATGAAGAACATGATGCATTGGGAACAATCGTGCATATCGCCGTTGACGGCACATATGAGGGCTATATTGTTATTGATGATGAAATCAAGGAAACTAGTAAGGAAGCCATTGCTTCTTTGAAAAGCAGCGGTGTTAAGAAATGTGTTATGCTGAGCGGTGACCGCTATAAGGTGGGAGAGCATGTTGCGTCCGTTCTTGGATTGGATGAGGTTCACATGCAGCTGCTTCCTGCGGATAAGGTGGAAAAGGTCGAAGAACTGCTGCAGCAGGAGAGTGAGCATGGCAAGCTGGCCTTTGTCGGCGATGGCATCAACGATGCGCCGGTACTTGCAAGAGCTGATATCGGTGTTGCGATGGGAGGCATTGGAAGTGATGCCGCAATTGAAGCGGCGGATGTCGTCTTGATGAAGGATGATCCTTCTGCATTGAGCACTGCAATCCGCATCGCAGGAAAAACCATGCAGATTTTATGGCAGAACATTGTATTCTCTCTGGGAATCAAGGTTGTAATCCTGATCTTAACAGCCTTTGGCATGGCAAATATGTGGATGGGCGTGTTTGCGGATGTCGGTGTGACACTGATCGCCATTCTGAATTCCATGCGCGCTTTAAAGATACGGTAGTCTAACTGTTTGTATTGCATAGAAAGAGAAGCTTTTGGAAACAGAAGCCTCTTTTCTTTTGCTTTGTTTCACAGCTGCTTTTTTCTGATAGGAAGGAAAGCGATTATCCATACATATGACAGTGAAAGAGGAAGACTCAGCGTTTCAATGTGTCTGATTGCTGTTGAATAATGTAAGGGAAATGGGTATAATAGGGAATATTCCGAAAGGATGAGGTGATATCATGAAAAAATTTATACTGTCTGTTTTCTGTTGTATGCTTCTGCTTACCGGCTGCAGTAATAAGGTGCAGGAAAAGGGGAAGGTGCAACAGATTGGAATCGAGGATGCGTTTTCCAAAATGGATAAAAAAGAAACGTTTCTGCTTATGATTACAAGAGATAAATGCTATTATTGCCAGCTGATACACAAGATGCTTGACGATACGATCGAGGATCATCCGACGACCATCTATAATGTAAAAATGGATGATTCCACGACCGAGAATCTGTACGCGGATAATGACCTGTTGAAAACCAGACTGGAAAAGCCCGGGACAACACCGCATGTTTATTATATTAAGGATGGGGTGGTCAAGGATGACATCACCGGCTTTGATGAAGAAAATCCGCTGGAGTTCTGGGAATGGGTAAAGAAGCATAATATCGAGAATCTGAAATAGAAACAGGAGGATGGAAAAACGTTTATTTCATGCTTTAGAATATCGTTGCATCCTGGGACAGAAGGGAATCAATTTCATCGCTTAAAAACAATGAGGTTGATTCTTTTTTGTCTCGGTCATTACGACTTTGCCTATTTTCAGGTAGGAATCAGACAGGGGGTATTCTCTTATGTTATGTGTCCTGCACAGATTTTATGACAGGAGAATGACATAAAATGAAAAAACTTATGAAAATCTTTTAAAAGGATTGATAATTTTTTTCATAACCGCTATAATAGTAAAGTGAGTAAGAAAGCTTTTCATGGAAGTTGAAGAAAGTGATGTGTTGATATGAAAACGTGGCAGGAGGTTTATGCAAACGCAAAAACTCTGTGCGCAAAATGCAGATGCTGTCCGGTATGCAATGGATTGGCATGTCGAGGCGAAACACCCGGTCCCGGAGGAAAGGGCAGCGGGAGTGCATTTGTAAGAAATGCTGAAATGCTGAAAAAGGTATTCATTACCATGGATACAATCAGTGACAATACGGAAATCGATACGACTTCCGAATTTTTTGGCCATAAGGTATCATTTCCGGTGTATGCGGCACCAATCAGCGGTATCCTGCAGAATTATGGTGCAGAGCTGGATGATATGAGCTATACCAGAGCGCTGGTGGATGGCTGCCGCCGTGCGGGTACGCTGGCATTTACCGGAGACGGTATGCATGATGAAATGTTCAAAGGTCCGATGTCTGTGGTCGCACAGCATGAAGGCTTCGGTGTGCCGACGATTAAGCCGTGGAGCAGGGAACATATGGCTTGGCGGATCGAACTGGCGAAAGAAGGACATGCGCTGGCAATTGCCAGTGATATTGATGCCAGCGGTCTGACAAATCTGAGAACAAGCATTACACCAGTCGGATTTAAAAATGTTGAGGAGCTAAAGGAAATTACGCGAATCTGTGGAGATGTTCCTTTTATTCTGAAGGGGATACTCAGCGTGAAGGGAGCCCGCAAGGCACTGGAGGCAGGAGCATCCGGTATTATTGTAAGCAACCATGGCGGCCGTGTTCTGGATGACTGTCTGTCCGGTATCGAAGTGCTGGAGGACATCGTAAAGGTGGTAGACGGACGTATGAAGGTATTTGTGGACGGCGCGTTCCGTACAGGAAATGACGTTTTCAAAGCACTTGCACTGGGAGCTGACGGCGTATTGATCGGCCGACCGGTATCCCAGGCGGTTATTGGAGATGGCAGCGACGGCCTTGTGACCTATTTGGAAAAAATCAGACTGGAGTTAAAAGAAGCGATGGCAATGGCTGGTTGTAAGACGATTCAGGATATAACCAGAGATTGCGTCAGCGTAACATTCTAAAGGAGGAGATCATTATGAATTCTTTTGAGAACAATGCATTTTTCTGGCAGAAGCTGGATACTTTGTTTTTATCAAGCAAGCTCGTAATCGACAGGCCTAGAAATACCTGTCATTACAAATACAGCAACCTGGTATATCCGGTGGATTACGGGTATCTGAATGATACCACAGGCTCTGATCAGGCACCGATTGATGTGTTCAGAGGCAGTGAGAAAAGCAATCTTGTACAATCCGTTGTAATCAGCGCAGATATATTGAAAAAAGACTGCGAGGTCAAGCTGCTGGTTGGCTGTACGGAGGAAGACGAAAATGATATTCTGGAATTTCTGAATCAGACAGAATTTCAGAAGGCTGTATTGATTCGTCGCGGAAATGAAGTTCCGGAATGGGCACAGAACGATTAGGCTGAAGTAATTCAGCTTTTTTTCATATTTATGGACAGGGAATAAAGCTGTTTTGTGATACAAGGCATATATAGAACGGGGAGGTGCTATCCCCTGTATGTGGAAAGAGCTTCCTGCCGTTTCCCGGTATTTTATGCAGGAGCTGTTGTTTTTTTGATTCTTACCATGCATGAATTCTTCTTTTTTTCCATACAGTAGAAAAGGAGGTCTTTTGCATGAAAAAACTATTGATTATAGGATTGCTGCTATGCCTGATGAGCGGGTGCCAAAAGAATACGGGTACCTTTGCACAGGGGGATAAAAATCTTTCCAGCGTATTTGCGGATATCAACGAACAGATTGCGGACGGAGCCTTTTCAATTCCATTGTTAAAGGACACTGCGCTGAGTGAGCGGGAGGTGGAAGCACTCTATCAGCTGGATATGACGAAAATAGAAAGCTGTATGGTGAAAACCGCTGCTGTGCAGGCACAGCTTGGAGAAATTGCATTGTTTCAGGTGAAGAAGGAACATGAGGGGGATGTGAAGAAGGCGATCAAAAGCCGCAAGGAAGCATTGAAAAAGCAGTGGGGCGCTTATGTTCCGGAGGCGGCAGACCTGCTGTATCAGGCAAAAGAAGGCAGAATCGGTCAGTATTATTACTTTGTTCTTGGTTCAGACAGTGAAAAGGTGGTAAACTATATGCAGAAGATGGATGCATAACGCATGCATTTATGGTATAGTAGAGCAGTTAATGAAGCAAGGCAGGTGAAGGTATGAAGTGGATCATGGATCTGTATCGGGAATTTACATCGTTTGAAGGAAGTCTCTTTAAATACTCCCTTTCTTTTTCTCTGCTGCTGGCACTTGCCCCCAGTCTGCTGCTGATTGCGATGCTGTTTCGCTTTGCATATCTGCCGATGGATATCATTATGAAGTTTCTGATCAGCTTTATGCCGGATATGAGTATGGACGGACTGGATCAGGTATTTCAGTTCTTCGCAAATCAGAATTACAACATCACCTCCTTTATTGTGACAATGTGCGTGTCCTTTTATCTGGCAAGCAGGAGCATTTTCTCCTTTCTGCTGATCAGTGCCTCCCATGAGAGTGTAGAGGTTCCCAAGTGGTCGATTCGCATTAAGTCCGTGGTGCTGTTTGTGTCCCTTGTTCTGTTGCTGGTCTTATCCATATTCATAGCAACAAGGCTGAATGAGTTTCTGCCGATTGTGTCCGCAGTTATCATGCTGCTGTTGTTCACCATGATGTATCGGGCATTGAGCTTTCGGAAGCGGAACTGGTCATTCGGTATCATCGGAGCGATGTTTTCAACCATCTGCATCCTGGGGCTGGCTGCCTTATTTGTAACAATTGTCAGTCATTTTACATCCTATAAGGATGTTTACGGCCCTCTTGCATCTCTGGTCACCCTGCTGCTGGCCATCTATCTGATATCCTGCATCATTTATCTGGGATTTTGTCTGAATCTGATTTGTGAGGAGGATTATGGCAGAGAGGAAGCACTGCCGTTAAAAAATGAGAAGTTTTTTATTCTGTGCAGTGAGCTGACGAAGAGAATACGCAGCCGTTTTTAAAGAAGGAAGAGGAAGAATTATATGAAAGTAACTATAAAGAAAACAGGGATCAACGGGGAAGGAATCGGGTATATCGACCGCATGCCGGTATTTGTACCGCAGGCACTGATCGGTGAGGAAGTGGAAATCCGCATTGTGGATAAACAGAAGCGCTATGCGACAGCGGAGCTGCTGCGGGTGGTTAAGAGCAGTAAGAACCGCATCCGTCCGAAATGTTTTATTCAGAATACCTGCGGTGCCTGTCCACTGATGATTGCCCGTTATCCGGCACAGCTGGAATACAAGCAGGATCTGTTGAAGCAGTCTCTGATAAAATATGCGCAAATCGATCCTAGAAAGGTTGCCCGTGTAAAGGCGAGTGAGGATGTATTCGGTTACCGGAATCAATTTAAGCTGCCCTGTGCCATGGAGGAAGGACGTCTGGTCAGCGGCTTGTTTATGCCGAATTCCAATTATTTTATCGATGTAAAAAAATGCTGGATACATGAGGACGGTCTGGAACGGGTCCGTATGGATATCATGCATGTGTTGAATACACACGGCTGTGTGTCCTATAATCCGCATGATAAAAAAGGTATCCGCAATCTGGTGGTTCGCGGCTTTGACAATCGCTACCAGTGTACAATTGTTACAGGCAATGATGAGCTTGATGAACGCCTGATTTCTGATCTGATGCGGATAAAGGGGCTTACGAGTCTGTGGCAGAGTATACATACCATTAAAAAGACACCGGAGGTGTTCGGTAATAAAATGATGCATCTGGCAGGTGAAACGAGTCTTTCAATGGAGCTGGACGGCTTAAAGCTTCGTATTTCACCGCGGTCATTCTTTCAGCTGAACAGCAAACAGGCAGTGCAGCTGTATCGGACGATTGCATCCATGGTGAAGGAGGACAATGAGCTGATCGTGGAGGCCTACAGTGGTATCGGTGCAATTTCCTTATATCTGAAGGATAAGGCAAAGGAAATCATCGGAATCGAAAGCATAAAGGATGCGGTCGTGAATGCCAATCAAAATGCAGCGCTGAATGGCTGTGAGCATGTTTCCTTTCTGTGTGACGATGCGGCAAACAAGCTGACCTATCTGTCAAAGAAACGCAGTATTGATGTACTGGTTGTGGATCCGCCAAGAAGCGGTCTGGATGACGCCATGCTGGAATGCATTCTGCGAAGTAAAATAAAAAATATCATTTATGTTTCCTGTAATCCGGCAACGCTTGGAAAGAATCTGGCTGTGCTGAGCTCACGTTATAATGTAGACAGGATTCAGCCAATTGATATCTTTCCTCATACTCCGCACGTTGAGACGGTTGTTCAGTTGGTTAGAAAAAAGCCTGATACATATATCGACATTACCGTTGATATGGATGAGCTGGATTTAACATCATCCGAAGCAAAGGCTACTTATGATGAAATAAAGGATTACATATTCGATAAGTATCGTGTAAAAGTTTCTTCGATTTATATCGCTCAGGTAAAGCAAAAGCACGGTATTATCGAAAGAGATTGCTACAATAATTCAAATAAAGAAAGCCCAAAGCAACCTCAATGTCCGCCGGAAAAGGTAAAGTTGATTGAGGAAGCCCTGCGATATTTTAAGATGATACCTTAATCGCATAGCACAAAGACATCAATCGAGCCTGTGGTGTTTATGTCAAGGAAAGATAAATAGGAGCCAGAAAGTGGCGTATTTCCGGACTTTTTAGGAAGTTAGGACAAGAAGCCTGACCTCTGAAAAAGTCCGGTTATTTTATATGGAAACATATCTACTGCAAAAATGTGTGTCGGGTTGTAGCCTCGGATTAGATAACGCAAATTTAGTGTGTGGATTAGATGTCAGGCATTTTTTGAAGTGCAAAAAAGATGACAACAAATTCGGCAACTCGATACTAAGGGTATTATCGGACAGTGGATTAGATGTTAATGGAATGAGGAAAATACATGAACAATTCAGTGTGGATTTGGCCATCTTCGGATATGGATTTCTGGAAAATTGACAACAAAGAAACTACTGTGAAAATTCAATGGAGCCACAATTGTTTTAAGGATTATAAGACTTTGTCATATCAGTTCTATGAGTGTGGATACAAAACTTTTGAAGAAGTGATTGGTAGCGGACATGATAATGTTAAGTCAGATATGTGGTTTTTAACAGGTATATTCTTAGTTCGACATAGTATTGAATTAGGATTGAAAGCTTTATTATGCAGGGTTTTGCCTCGTAAAAGAGATATTGAAGATGCTTTTGAAGCATGCTGTCATGATGTTTCTATGCTATTTCATAAATATACTGATGTGAAGCTTGAAAAATATCTAACCGAAGAAGAGGAAGACTGGTTAGTTAGATATTTGGATTCGTTAGAAGAAGTTGATAAAAAATCGGACATGTTCAGATTTCCTTTTGAAGATGAATTCCTTTCTAAATACAGGGATAAGTTTTTAGACAATGTGGATGTTGCAAATAATATGCTACAAGGTTATGCGTTAGTAAAAAAATGCATTGAGAGAGGAATTGTTACTGAAGAAGATGAGTTTGACGGAAAATTAAAACCAGAGTTCTTTGTATTTGCTTCACATGGAATTGGAAATTGTTATTTATGGCAAAGAATTTCTGATGAAGGTTTCCATGTTAAAGTTACAGGGTATTCTGAGGTGATTGATTATATTTATCAGAATCAAAATATCACCAATGAAGATAAGCTATATCCTCTAATCTTTATGTTTAGAAATACGATTGAATTATGCTTGAAGAGGTTGTTTTATAGTAGAGTTGATAATGGCGTTTCACTGAAGGCGTTTAAGTCAAAACGAAAAAGCCATCTCATAAAGAAAGATTTGTGGAAGAACGTTAAACCAGTAATAAAAAAATATGCAAATGATTCTGATGAAGACCTTACAACTATTGATATAGTTGAAGGCTTATTGGAAGAAATTAACAAATTAGATAATAAGGGGGACAGCTTCCGCTACCCAACATCTTATAGTTTGGAATATCGTTTTGATAACAAAGAGTTAGATATAAGCAATGTATATACATACCTTAAAGCAATAATCAATTTTCTTGACGGCTGCGATTCAATGCTTGACGCTATTGCAGATTATCAAAGTGAGATAAAAGCAGAATATGAAGCTGAAATGAGGGCAAGTTTGGATTGGTATTAAAATAATTCGCGAAATTTACAAGGCCTATTATAGAAAATAAAAGGAGGTATTTTATGGCTATAGCGCAAGATGCATTTTTCATTCCTGATGATATAGCAACAGGATTAGCAACAGGCATTTATCGAAGATTTGGTAGTGTGGTAAGATGGGCAACAGGACCCAATAAAGGCCAGATTGTCAAACACTTAAAGCCGATTGACCTACCAGCAGCAGAGCATGTGCAGGGTGTTGGTGCTAAAGCATTACACTTTGTAAAACAGCATAAAAAAGGAACTATAATTGTTGTAGCTGGTGCTGCAGCTGTTGGCGCTGGTACTTGGGTTTATAATAAAGTAAAAAACCATGAACCTAAGGTTGTATCAGAATTTAGAACTAGCTTGAAGAGATATATTGATGCAATTCGTAAGGGTGAGATGGATATTGATAAGATTAATAATCTAATGAGCTCTTTGGATGCGTTGAAAGCGGATAAAAATTATTCAAAAATCAGTATTCAACTTACATCAGAAGAACTTGATGTATTAGTAGGACGAATCTATGAATATACCCTAAAGCTAGCAAGTGATAATGAAATAGAAATAGCTGCAGACGACTTAGAAGAAGAAAAAGATGTTATCCAGAATCTGCAATCTTATCTTAAGGTACAGAGACGTATATTTGCTGAAGCGGCATAGTAAGGAGGATAAATATGGGTTTTTTTGGTAATTTATTTAAAAGTGAATTTGAAAAATGGGTTGAAAGAGCTTCTCAAGAGGAGTTATCAGATGCTTATGAAGAAGAAAGACAGGATTGGATTAAGAACGGATTCAATGGTGGAACTGGGGAAAAAACTCCAAAAATGAAGCGTCTTAATAAAGAAATAAGTAAACGTGTAGCTGAAGAATGGGAAAATGACCCACGAAGGAATAAAGACCCAAACTTCCGTTGGACAGATGCTAATCGTTGGGATAAGGATTAAAATGATAAAGACTCCCCATCATCGGATTGAATTCCAATGGTGAGGAGCCTTTGTGATTTTTAGGCGTTAACCTTCAATGTCAATTTTAAGTCCGGACTTGAGCTCCACTGTGAAATGGTCGCCCCAGACGGTTATCTGCCCCAGCCAGCGTTTTACCAAGACTTAGTCGAATTTAGCAAGGTCAGTGCTGGGAGAATGAGGAAAGATAACAAAAATTATCTTACCTTTATGAAAAGCTCGAAAATATTCGGAAAGATAATATTTTGCAAAAGATTGCCCCAGGTTAATAAGAAAGTACAATAAACTTTAATTCATTCGTTGCATTGCAGAGGTAGAAATCAAGACATCAATCGAAAGGCTGGTGTCTTTTTTTATGCCCAAAATCCGCACATTCGTATAATATAAATTCTTTTGCTACAATGTGGTCAAAGGAGGAAAGATTATGAAACTACATTTTATCTTGCCCTTGATGATGTCTAAAGCAGTATGATTGTCCGTTCTCTCAACAGTTTAAGGAACAGACTCATAGCACAAGGCAAATATACCGACGTAGTCGATGATGTTCTTGTAAAAGTCATAGGTGCAAAGAAAAAGAAATTCAAAATCGTTTATACGGAGGATTGATTACTATGAAAGAAAAGAATGTGCGTTATCAAAATCAAGGCAATTATCAACTGCCTTGCATTACTACTCAAAAGCAAAATGAATTGCATATCGGTTTGTGGGCAACCCGTCACAGACAATATCTTAAACAACATCATCGAATAAGATATTATAATCTGTTCACATCGGAAAGACCCTACCCTTACCTTGCAGACATCGAGGAACAGGCACAAACAATGTTTACACAGCTTGTCAAATCGCTTGCCGAAAAGGAAAATGTAACAGAAAAGCTGAAAGCGGATAATCCTATGATTTGGGTACAAAAGATGAATAACATCCGTAACAGAGCGACGGAAATTGTGAATAGCGAGGTGATTTTTGTATGAGAAAAACCGTAATACTCACAATGATATTGACGCTCATTTTTGCTACGGCAGGTTGCACTGACCATAGCGAGCCGGACAAAAAAGCAGTTGAAAGTTCATCGACTAACGCTATAATTGATACAACGCAATCGGAAGAATTAACCGAGAAAACAGAAAGTGAAACAGTTGAGAAAAGTACATTTACTGTAGAAACAGCACAGCCGCCTGCCGCTGAAACCGGTGCAGAAAAGGTGTCAATAGAGCCGATTTTTTCTCAAACCACAACAGCAAATAACGAGCCAAAGCAAGATACTCAAAGGAAAAAAGAAACGCCCGAAATCGGAATTTATGAGTCTGAAATTACAACAAATACTGCTTCGGAAATCACAACAGCAGTTGAACAAATTGAAGGATTTGATATATCGTATTGGATTTCTTACGCACAGAATTATGCTCAAAGTATAGGTTTAACCTTCGATGAAACTGCTACCGAATGTTGGGACAATCCAATATCCACTAATGCAAACAGTAAAAATATCGGCGCTGATATCGAAAGCAGATTGAACAGATACAAGAATGTTGATGGATTTACATCGGTGTGGATATGGGCAGAAAAAGTATCCGATACACAGTATGACTCTACATCGGATACGCATAAAAATCGAGCACGGATTGCAGAATACTCTGTTGTCCGTGCTTATTTTTTGTTTGATATTTAATTTTGAATGTAAAAACTGCCACAGATAAAAAAGCGTGTACAATCTTAGCGAGCAGACCATTTGGATAGCCAAACGGTAATCTGCCCGCTTTTTGCACATACTGAGCGAGCAGACCATTTATGGACAGGTTGTCCAAAACGGTGCTGTCGCTCGTACTTTCAGCGAGCAGTATATTTGGGAAGCCCACTCCCAAATACCTCGTTAGTCATTATGTGATTTTAACTTTTCAGTTCATCGATATGTGTTTCGCAATATTTTTCAACTTCTTTCAACCATGTTTCGTACCAATACCATGTTTTTGATATAGGAACGCCATAGCTATACCTTGGGTCTTTAGCATTTCGAGACTTCCAAAGTTCAGTATGCTTGTTAATAGAAAACTTATCATATCCCTTTTCTTTCATCAAGGATACAATTTCACCTGGCAAAAATTTCCTTTTTTCTGTCTCCTTCAAGACAGCATATGTCTTTTCTATTCCCTCTGCAAGCGGAGAATCGCTTTTGACAAATTCTACAACTTGATCGGCTTGTCCCTTCCTTTTTGCGTTTATAGGAACAAATAGAACACGATACGCATAGCGTGAACTTGATAACGCTTCATCAGAAAGGACATCTTCAAAATCAACAACAAAATTTTTAACATTTGAAGTGATATGAGAATTATCATGTAGAGTGTCACGCTGCTCCGGTGTCAACGGGGAAAACTGAATCGCCAACGATAACTCTTTGCTGAGATTGTATTTATCTCCAAAAAGTTTGCAGATGTAATAATCGAAGTTCAGTGCACAAGCCTGTAATTTTGCGCTTAAAAACTCATCAATCTTATCTGTCATTTGATGTTCAATTTCATGGCGAACACCTATAAGAAATTTCAAATTAGTTATTGTATCGCTGTCCAATGGGCAATCGTTTTCATTAAGGCATCGTTCAAGTTCCCAGTGCTTATATGCTCCGTATTTTGTTTTATCGTAAATTTTTCTTTTTCCAGCATAACGGTAATAGCGATAATCAACACCTATGCTTCTGTAATAGGCATGAAGTAAGTAAGTCCACCCAATCACGGATAGCGTGATAAATGATTCCGCTTTGAATGTAACTTGTGGGTTGTTATAGAGCTGAACGGCAGCCAGCATGGCTTCTCGAGCTTTTTTTACAAGTTCTGTCTTGACAGACTTTATTCGCCTATTCTTTGGCATGTGGCACCTCCAGTCTTTAGTTTAATCATTATTTGCTTGTCGGATATTGCTTAGATACAGCATTAGCAACGTGCCAAAACATAACGGGTGGAATTGCATTCCCTAATGCCCTATACTGAGCAGATTCACTTCCCACCAGTTCAAAGGTTTCTGGAAACGATTGTATTCTTGCTACCTCACGAGGAGTAAATCTCCTATATCGTCCGTCCACCATAAGCACAGGATCAGTGCTATTCAAAGAAACTTTTGCAAGATGTGCACCAACAGTATTGCACGGCTTTGTAACATCCTGTGCTCGTCCTTTGTTCATCGACTCCCTGTTTTTCATCATGCCCTCAACTGCACGAGCACTAAAGAAGTATTTTTCATCTACTGTATCTTCAACAACTGTGCTAAGAGGAACAAACTGTTCCTCGTTTTCAAAAACAAGATTTGGGAATTTGAAATCAATCTTCAAATCTTTACGGAAACCCACAATAATAACTCTTTCTCTTTTTTGAGGTACTCCATAATTTGCAGAGTTCAAAATCGAATACTTGACATCATACCCACTGTCTTCAAATTCCTTCAAAATGAGAGGAAATGCACTTCGCTTGTTAGCTGTCATTATTCCTTTTACATTTTCTGCGATAAAGCATTTGGGCTGTTTCTCTCTCAACACTCGACACATCTCAAAGAACAGTTTGCCTCTTTCATCTTTTATGCCCAGTCGAACAGGGTTCTGTGCAACAATGGAAAAAGACTGGCAAGGAAACCCCCCTGTCAGAATATCAAACTCTGGTATTTCGTCGCTTTTTACTTCACGAATATCTCTGCTATCTGGAGTAACACCAAAGTTTTTCTCAAAAATAGCACAGGCATTAGGGTCAATATCGTTAGCATAAACAATTTCCATATTATTGGAGTCGTAGTGTTTTCCTTGAAAGTCAAAATCCCCCAAAAGTCCTACGTCTGTTCCACCACAACCACAGAAAAAAGATGCTACTCTCAGTTTGCCCATGTTAATAACTCCTCAAATCTTCCTACCGTTGACGGGTCAAATGTAATATCTGCTCCGTCACTTGGTATCATATCAATCAAATCTTTCTTATACAAACCAACAGGGTCTTGTAACAAGAACAATTTCTTCTCTGTCTTGCTTAAAAGCAAACGATACACATAATATCTGTCATGAGTGCTACTTGCGGTGTTCCATTCATTCTTGGTCAGGTGAATACGGTTGAAGTGAAGAGGTTTGGAACTAATTGTCGTTTTCACTTCAATATAACGCTTGCGCTCGTCCAGTTCTACGGAGCTAATGTCATAACCGACTGCAAACTGAGTAGGAATACGCTTGATAAGATGAATGAGGTCTTCTCGACCACCAATCTTAACTCGCATACATTCATGGCCATGGACAAGACTTTCGCCAATGTCTCCAATATCTTTGGTTGTAAAGCTGTCATAACCGCTTGCAATGCGACGCTCAAGTTCATTTTCTCTATCAACCATGTCAGAGGTTGTAGTGTCTGCTTCACTTGCGATATTTTCTTTGAGCTTCTTCAGCTCATTTTCATCGGTTGCAATATAAGCCAGAATATCAGTTGCAAAGTCTGTGTTCTGGATGTCTCTATTCACATATGAGAACCATCCCATTGTACAGTCTTTAACAGCTTCCAATGAGCCGGAACGCTTTTTCAGCATTGCGTCATATTCTGCAAACCATTCAGAGGACTCGCAAAATTTGATTATTGCTTCTTCTTCAAGCGTGTTCAAATAATACATTCTGCTGTCATAGGTCTTAAGCAAGTTTGCAATTTCCATGTAATCAATTATGTCTCCGGCGTAGCGAATCACATCGCCGGTCTGGTCGTATTCCATTCCGTCTTTTCGGTTTTTCAGAATACGTTCCCATGTTTTTTCAACGCCCTCATTGTCACGGGTAACTCGAAGGTCGTTAAAAATGCAATGGCAAACCTCATATTTCGTTAAGCCGATAGCATTTCCGCCATCCTTATTTGCGTGACGTAACAGTTTCAAAATATACTGTGCAGGCTTGAAGTGAACGCCCGCTTCAATCTGTTCCAAAACGTTTTTAGGCTTAATGTGTGCACCAGGATATTGGAAGTTGTAAAGGAACACCTTGAAACATTCCACCAAATCCTGTCGTTCAGCCAGTTCGATAGCTCTGCGCCCCGGCTTATCGGTAGTAGCAGTGTGTTCAATAAAACCGAACAAAGCAGAAATTTCAGTTCTCCAGTTGTTAATTGTCTTCAACTCACGATGGGCATTGCCGGGATATCGGTAGATTGCCGTATTTACAGCAGAAACAAATTCATCTGTTGGCCTTTCGCCAACTTTAGAAATTTCTTCTGCCATATAGATTAAAACATTTTCAATATCGCCCTTGAAGCGTGGTCGTACATGATGAATTCTAAAGAAATATTCATCGGGTATCTTATATTCACTCATACACTATTCCTCCAGCATTTTCTTTACTTGCTCTGCAATAGCTTGTGCCATCAAAGGAGGAACGGCATTTCCAACTTGTCTGAACTGCTGCGTCTTATTTCCTAAGAACTTAAAATCATCGGGGAAAGACTGCAATCTTGCACATTCTCTTACAGTAGGCACACGGTTGTATTTGTAGTGGAAATGGTGCCTGTGCCCTGTGTCAATTGTAGGCGCGGGCTTGTCACTTGCGAAACGAGTCCATGCAACATGGAAGTTTCTTGAACTGCGATATTCTTCGGGTAGGTCTTTATAATTACCACCATCGGGAACGAGGGCTATAATCTTTTTTACTTTATCTGAATGGCTCGCAGCAACATGATTTAGTACCACATCAGACTTTTTTCTCATAAGTTGCTGATAGTGGTTCTGAGGGGGAAGTGTGTAGTCAGATACTTCTTCTCCCAGATCATCCTCCAATGGAGGCAAGTCAGAGAGTGCCATGCTACAAGTAACAACATTCGGGTTAGTTGCAGGGTACTCGAACTTTCCAACCCTTGTACCAACAAAAACAACACGTTTTCTGCTTTGGGGTACACCATAATCTGCCGAACACAATATTTTGTACTCGATATGGTACCCCATATCAGTAAATTTTTCAATGATACTGTCTTTTATCTGCCCTCCAAACAAACCAACCAGTCCCGGCACATTTTCAATAACAAATGCCTTTGGCTGAATTTCTTTTACAAGGCGGATATATGAAAGGTACAGTTTATTGCGTGGATCATCAAATTTTCTTGGTCCTGAAAGGGACATACCCTGACAGGGGGGACCACCAATAATTACATCTATCTGCTTGCCATTAAGTAGGGGTTTGATATGTTCTTCATAATTAATCTGAGTAATATCGCCACAGATTGATTTTGAGCCTTTATGATTAAGTTCAAATGTTTCCAGAGCTTTTGCATCGTTATCAATACCCAATAGAATGTCGAAACCAGCACTCTCAAAGCCATATGACAATCCGCCGGCTCCACAAAACAAATCTAGTACATTAAGCGTGCTCATTGTTGTCTTTCTCCATTTTCTTTCTTTTGTCAGTAGGTTTTTCTACATCCGCAGGAATTGCCCATGCTTCTCCTAATTTGAAAACGCCAGGAATACGTCCTTCGGAGCAAAGAATTTGAACTCTACGTTGAGATATATGCCATAGTTTTGCAGCTTGGCTTGCTGTCATAAATTCCATCTTGCCACCTCGAAACATAATAATATATCTTCTATTATATTCCACGGGACGAATAAAAGCAATAGGTTTTAGAAAAAATAAGAGTACATTACAAAATGTTAATACACGAACCCTTATTCAGGTTCGTGTATTAACCATCAAAACATTGGTTGTAGAACCGACATTTTGACCGCCTATTTCCCAAAATTAATATATTTTCAATTTGGGGAAGTTGATATTGTAAAGTTTACAGTTTAATAGTTACCACTCACTTCCTCCTCTCGGTTCGATGAATCGGGAGGAGATTTTTGTTTTACAGACTTTTTTCATTTGTAGGTATTTTGTTGTAAACGGCTGTTCTTGTTTCCAACAAGAAAGAGAGAAAAATTTTTCTAAAAAATTTTCAAAAACACCCCCCAAGAATCGTTTCCTGTTTCAAACAAGTGAAAGGACTTTTGTTTTTTTTCAAAATACCCCCATTTTTTCGCTTCCCGGTTCAAACAAGTGAAGGGTATTGAAAAATTTTTCGAAATCGGGCGATTTTGGGTGTGCATTTCGGCACCCTTTGTCCAAATGAGTGAAAGGAGTTTTTTCTATGGCAAGATTATCAAAGAAATTAAGACAGGAATGGGACTTTTTTATCAGTCCCAAAACAGGCAGAAGGACACACAACGACTTATGCCGTAAATGCCGGAATGACTGTAAACAAAGCTTTCGAGCAATCGTTGTGTGCTGTCCGATGTTTTGCTCTAAAAGAAGCGTCAAATTGACACCAAACGGCAACGATTTCAACGATTCAGGATAAGAGGATAACATATATTCAATTCAAAACAAAACGGCTTTCAGAGAAAAAATTTTGATAATTTCGGCACCTTTTCGATACAGAAAAACGGCTGTCGTAATTATCACTTCTGCTCGTCGTTCAAAACAATTCAACCGGCAGGTAACCGTATAAATATATAAATAAATATATAGTTCTTACCTGCCGTAAAAGAAAGGACTTAAATATGATAGCAAATAAAGTATACACAAGAGACGAAATGAGAGAGGAACACATCATCACTTCCGATTATCGTTTCATAGACAAAGAGGGCGAATACTTCGCAAAACTGATAATGAGAGCGGAGGCAAGCAAAAATATGATGCGCCTTTTCTTTCAGTTAAGCGACGGAAGAAAGATTATCACGCATGTATTCTGGTGGCAGAGTTATCTCGGATTTCATGAGATAGATAACGGTACAAATCTGAGATTGATTTATGAGAGAAACGGCAAAGGTATAGCTCTTAAAAAAATAGAAAAATTGGATTAAGGAGGATTTGAAATGACGGAAACCATAAAGAACATCAATATAGATTTACTTATTCCCTTTGAAAATCATCCGTTTAAGAAAAGAGACGGAGTGGAAAACGAAGAACTGAAAGAGAGCGTAAAAGAAAACGGTTTACTTGAGCCGATAATTGTCCGTTCTTTTTCCGCCGGTACTTATGAAATTATCAGCGGTCACAGGAGAGTTGAAGTTTGCAAAGAATTGGGGATACAAACCATTCCGGCAATTGTCAAAGATGTGACAAAAGACGAAGCGGTAATAGCAATGGTAGATTCCAATTTACAGAGAGAACATTTACTTCCAAGCGAAAAAGCTTTTGCTTACAAGATGAAACTTGAAGCGTTGAAACATCAGGGAAAAACTTATGGACAAGTTGTCCACAAGTCGAGAGATAGCATTTCGGACAATGAAAGTGGCAGACAGGTGCAACGATATATCCGCTTAACGCACCTGATACCCGAACTGTTAAAACTCATTGACGAAGAAAGAATAGCATTTACTCCGGCTGTCGAGCTTTCGTATCTGTCCGAGAATGAACAGAAAATGTTATACGAAGAAATAGAATACACAGAAGCCACTCCCTCACTTTCACAGACACAGCGACTGCGAAAATACAGTGAGCAAAGCAGACTGTCCATAGACACAATATTTGCCGTATTAAGCGAAGAAAAGCCAAATCAAAAAGAACAGGTTAAATTCAAAACCGAAGATATACGCAAGTATTTCCCGAAAAGTTATACAAGCCTTGATATGCAAAAAACAATCATATCATTGCTTGAAAAATGGCAGAGGCAGAGAGAAAGAAACAGAGGTGAAGCAAGATGATGACATTAAAAAGCGATAAAACCGGACAAGCCGAATACGATAGGTTTTTAGACCTAATGGCAAATCTGTACTTAAAATATGGGGATAAATATCGATTAGTAACAACGGAAGATATTTTGAGACAATTTCCAAACCGCCAATGCAAGAATTGCAATAACACGCAGAAAGGGGCTTAGCCCCCCCTTCTGCCGTACATTGGAGTATTTATTTAGGCAGCAATATAATGTAATCAAATCAGAAAGGAGCTATCGTATGAAAAAGAAAAATTGCTATATATACACTCGTGTATCGACCTCTATGCAGGTCGACGGTTTCAGTCTTGAAGCACAGAAAGAAAAGTTAAGAAGATACGCCGAATTTCAGGACTTTATGATTGCCGGAGAATATTCCGATGAAGGTAAATCCGGTAAAAACATTGAGGGCAGACCTGAATTTCAAACTATGCTTAACGACATATCCGAAGGAAAAGACAATGTACAATATGTTCTGGTATTCAAATTGTCCCGATTTGGCAGAAACGCAGCCGATGTGCTTAATTCTTTACAACTGATGCAGGATTACGGGGTTAATCTTATCTGCGTCGAGGATGGTATTGACAGTTCAAAGGACAGCGGCAAACTGATGATTTCGGTGCTGTCGGCTGTAGCGGAAATTGAACGAGAAAATATTCTTGTTCAAACAATGGAAGGCAGAAAGCAGAAAGCCCGTGAGGGCAAATGGAACGGCGGATTTGCCCCATACGGTTATGAACTGGTTGATGGCGAGTTAAAAATAGCCGAAGACGAGGCAGAGATTATTCGCATTATCTATGATAAATTCATTCATACCACAATGGGTGCCGGTACTGTTGCAAAATATTTAAACCGTCAAGGCCATATCAAAAAGAAACGCCAAAACGGAACATTGGATGCATTCACAGCACATTTTGTAAAGCTTGTGTTGGACAACCCTATTTATTGCGGAAAAATTGCTTTTGGGCGAAGAAAAACAGAAAAAATACAGGGCAGCCGTAACGAATATCATGTGGTAAAACAAGAAGAATATCCTATTTATGACGGCATTCACGATGCAATTATCAGCGAAGAGGATTGGCTTTTAGCTCAAGATAAGAGAAAAAAGACCGGTGTAAAGAATGAAAAAATATACAGTACAGAACATCAGCACTTATTGACTGGTATAATTAAATGCCCGATATGCGGCGCCGGGTTATATGGCAGTGTCAACCGCAAACGCAAAAAAGACGGAAGTTTTTACAGAGATTATTGGTATTATGCCTGCAAACACAGATTGGAATATGACGGACATAAATGTACTTTCAAAAAGCAAATTCATCAGGAAAAGATAAATGAAGCGGTTGTGGAAGTAATAAGGAATATCGTAAAAAATTCAAAGTTTGATTCTGCAATAAAAGAAAAATTAGATGCAAGTGTAGATTTATCTAAGTATGAAAAAGAAGAAACATATTTAATAACACAGATAAAACAGCTTACTGCCGCAAAGGAACGACTCGGCTCGCAAATTGACAGGCTCGACTGTTCCGACAGGCATTACGAACAAAAATATGCCGATATGCAAAATCGCATAAATTCACTATATGATGAGATTGCAGAGGCAACCGAAAATCTTGAAACTGTGCAAACACAAATCAAGGCTATAAAGGAACAAAAAATCTCTCAGAAACGAATATTTGAATTTTTAGAGTTATTTGATATAATATATAATGAATTTACCGAATTTGAGAAGAAAGAATTTCTTCACAGTTTTATAAAGAAAATCGAGATATATCCCGAACCGTTGGAAAACGGTCAGATATTAAAGAGCATACAATTTCGTTTTCCTGTGTATTATCAGGGGAACGAAGCCGATATGTTTATTCCGAATTTCGAAAACACAGTCGAGAGTGTTGTCTTGATGTCACGAAAGAATAAATAAAGTGTCAAAGAACATCTAAAACAAGGGATTTCTGGTGTCAGGCGGAAGAGTGCTGGATGTTGGAAATTCCTTTCCTTATATTTGACAGAATCAATCTATCTTTTTTCCAGAGAGTTATGTGTAAATAATCGCAAGGATATTAAGGAGACAGCCGTATGGATAGCGAACAGAAAAGAAGAATCCTAGATGTCCATATGCATCTGCCGACCCAGGGAATATCCTTGTCGGAGAAAAAAGAAATACTCCTTAAGGAAATGCAAAAAAACGGCATTGATGAGGGAATCGTCATCAGTGATTCCGCAATTACAAGTGAAATTGGAAGCTTAAAGGATTGTCTGGAACTGTTCTCAGATACCTGCTATGTTCATGTCGTTGGCGGAATCAGTCCTTTCTTCAATTACAAGGAGCAATGTAAACTGCTGGATACGGCTCTATCTGAAAAAAAGATTGTAGGAATCAAGCTGTTTTGCGGACATGAGTCGTTTTATCTGTCAGACAATATACTGGAGCCGGTTTATGCGCTTGCTGAAACATATAATGTGCCAATGCTGTTCCATTCGGAAAAAGACAGCTCACAATATGCATCCTATTTTGCCGTATGCGAAGCGGTACGACAACATCCAAATATCACCTTTGTCTGCTGTCACTGCCATTATCCGAATGTAGAGGCATGCTTTCAGCGGTATAAAAATGTAAATAACATCGTGTTTGATATTTCCTCCATTGCGGATGTACAAATGACAGCGGATATGAGAAAGGCTGTTCAATCCGAATTGCAAAGACATCCGGACGCTATCATGTTCGGCTCTGATTATGCAGGGTGCTCTCAGGCAGATCATTTGGATTTCGCGATGTCTCTGGCAGTATCGGATGATATACGAAACAGGCTGTTGTATAAAACTGCATACCGTGTTTTTCATTTGGCGTAGGAAAATGAAGCGCTGCATAAATTTATGAATATATATAGCCATATTGATATACATACAGCCTGTGTCTGTAGCTATCCACTATGGTGGCAGACAACTCGTGCAGTTGTATCCAATACATTCAGCTTTTCCTATGCCATTGGATGATTTGTATGCAGAATTCGCCTTTTTTTGCGGACTTACAGCAAAGAGAGTTCCTCTTTTCAACAATCTATAGTATAATACCTGTAATTGAATGTTGAGAGGGGGGGCGCATATGTATTCCCTGGGAAAAAAGCAGAAAACGCATACAAAGCTGACCATCGGTATTCTGATTCTCATGATCATAACAATGATTGGTTTGAGTTCTATGATGATACAGCAGAGCAAATCACTGATTATGAATGAAACACAGCGGTATCTTTCTGAATTATCGAAACAGACATCAAGCAGAGTGGATCAAAACATTGCAAAGAATATTGCACAGCTGCGTGAGGTCAGTGCAAATCTGTCAGAGATTGCCACAACCGATGCTGTCGGACAGACCATCATAGACAGTGTTCTAAAGGAGAACGACTTCTCCTGGATTGGCTATGTGGATATGAACGGTCTTTTGCATGTAAAAAATCATAAGACAGTCTCTGTCACAAAGCTGGAAATCGTTCTGGATGCTCTCCATAAGCAGAAAAGCGGCGTGAGTAAGCAGCTGGAAACGCTGTATGATGAAACGGGAATTCTGTATGCAGTTCCTTTTTATGTACAGGGGCACATAAAAGGAGCGATGGTTGCCTGGAGCAATACGGAAAATCTGCAGCTGCTCTCGGATACCGATACCTTCAACGGCGTTGGCTTCAGCTATATCATTTCGCAGGATGGCGATTTTATAATGCATTCCAGTAATCCATACGCCGTATTCCTGAAAAATGACTTCTATAAAAGCATTCAGGATGTGGCGGATATCGACAGCGGAAGCTCTCTTTCTAAAATGAAGTCGGATATCCATAACAGAAAAAAGCGGTACCATACATTATATGGTGCATCAGGATGTCCGTGGAGAACCTGAGGAAAGGACTCTGTACACCTCTGCAGGAGGGGAGCTGGTACCTGTTGTCCATAGCACCAAGTATGATTTATGCCAAAAATATACAGGACTATACGAATTTTTCCGTTATGATCAATGTATTTATCTTTCTGGTCTTCGGTATCCTTATTCTCTATATTTTGTTTACGAATACGAAATTCAATAAGGAAATCTATCGTGTTGCCTATGTGGATCCTGTGACCAACGGCTTTACTGCACCACGGTTTGAAAAGGGGCTGCAGGGAATTCTGGATAATTTTCAGCCCTTTGCGTTCGTTTCCGTCGATATTCGTAAATTCAAGCTCATCAATGACTCCTTCGGGAGCAGGGATGGAGATCGGGTATTGCAGTATGTGCATGACTGCCTGCAATCCTATTTGAAGGAAGGTGAATTTCTTGCCAGAATCTCATCGGATACATACAATCTGGTGTTGTTTACAACGGATATGGCAGAGATTCGTGAACGTCTGGAAGCAATGACGGATAAGGTGAACTCCTATAATCAGAGTAAGGAACAAACCTATTATCTGCCGTTGGATTGCGGCATCTATATTGTGACAGACAGCAGTATTGATATCGTCAATATACGTGATCGGGCAAACACCGCCAGAAAAAACAATAAGGACATGATCAGTCGCCATATGTGCTCCTGTGTATTTTATGATGACTATGACCGTGTGCAGATGCTGAAAGAGAAGAAAATGGAGAATTCCATGCAGCAGGCTCTTGAGAATGGTGAATTTATTGTATATCTGCAGCCGAAAATCAATCTGGAGAAGAGTGAAATCGTCGGAGCAGAGGCACTGGTTCGCTGGAATTCACAGGATGGACTGATATCACCCGGGGAATTTATTCCGTTCTTTGAGAAAAACGGCTTCATTGTCAAGCTGGATCTGTATGTGTTTGACTGCGTCTGCCGTCTCTTGCAGGACTGGGAAAACAGGGGAATCGCGCCTATTCCAATCTCTGTGAACCTGTCAAGAAATCATCTTTTGGATCCGCAGTTTTTGAAAAAGTATGAGGCAATACAGAAAACATATGGTATAGCTTCCCATCTGCTTGAGTTTGAGCTTACGGAAACTGTGGTATTTGAAAATCTGGAGCTGCTGAAAAATGTCATTGCACAGATTCATGCGGCAGGCTTTCAATGCTCGATGGATGATTTTGGAAGCGGCTATTCCTCCCTGAACGTATTGAAGGAAATACCGGTTGACATATTAAAGCTGGATGGTGCATTCTTCGATAAGGAAGGGGATCCAAGAGGCAATGATGTTGTGGAGACTGCGATTGAGCTTGCCAGAAAGCTTGGGATGAAGACTGTGGCAGAGGGCGTGGAAACCTTTACACAGGTGGAATTTTTGCGAAATGCAGATTGCGATATGGTGCAGGGATATGTATTCTCCAAACCGTTGTCAATTGAGAATTTTGAAGTTTTGGCGTTTTCGGCAAGGAAAGCAAAAACGGACACGAATTCTGAATACAACAGGACGGGGAAGACTTCAAACGAATAAAGACGAAAACTGCCACAAACACAGGGCAGCCTTTCTGAAATTCAGTTTTAGTGGGATATGATGATCAATATCACCTGAAATACAGGTTTTGTGGCATAGGATGATCAATACCACATATTTGTCATAACCAATACGTTTGAAAGAATAACGGGATCGATTGAGACTCGTTCAGAATCATGTATTTCAAAACAGGCACAAGAGGAATATGAGATGATGCAGTTTCTCAGGTGCTTTCTCGATTTGTGGGTAAACTTAACATAGGGAGACATTCATACGATTGTAGTTATCAATAGAAGTTGAAGTCTCCCTTTGCAAACACCCTAAAGTAAGAAAGAACCGTTTCTCGATTTCCTCTTTTTCTTATACCGTTTTCAGAATTCATGATACGTTTGAATGATATATGCTTTTGTGCACAGGGTTTCTTTCAATGCAGCTTTTCGCATAACTTGCGATCATGCTTTGTTTTATTCGCAATCTGCAGGATAAGCTGCAGTATTACTTCACCGGCTCACTCTTATCCTGTGGTAGTATAGGAGCTGTACCTGAGCGATATCATATAAGGAAACATGTCCTGTTCTTACAAGCCGTTCAGGAGCACCTGTGATATCATACGTAAAAAGAAAGGAAGCGCAGCAGAATAGGCACTGCGCAGATTAGACAATGACAAACCTGGATATAACAAAAACAGGCCGATGGATGCATCGCAATGCCAGAGGGCTGGAGCTGGCAAAATGGCGTTTTTACTTTGAGGGTGGTGATGCAGGGGCTGTGGTTGACGAATTGCAGTATTATCAAAATACAGATGGAGGATTCGCTCATGCTTTGGAGGCGGACTGCTGGAATCCTGCCTCTGCACCCTCTCAGATGTTTTATGCGATACATATTCTTCATGAGCTTGATTACAAGGATAAAACACATCCGGTTATACAGGGGATGATGCGCTATCTGGAAAGTGGAAAGGATATGGAGGACGGCTTCTGGATCAGTATTCTTTCCTCCAATAATGAATATCCGCATGCTCCCTGGTGGACGAAGACAGAGAAAAAAACGTTTGATGTCTATATGCCGAATGCAGATATATGCTGGTTCATTCTGAATTTCGCACAGAAAGACAGCTCTCTGTATACCAAAGCGGAATCAATGGTACAGCGGATGCTGGATTTATTCCTTTCGCAGAAAGAGGTTGAACCGCATTCTCTGGAGTCTATGATGTTTCTTCTGCGTGAACTGCAGAAGACGGGAAGCTTTTGCGGACCGCAGACAGATGCTGCCGCTGCCCATGGAATTCAGCTGATGCGGGGATTGATCGAAGAAGATCCTGATCATTGGAATGCATACTGCATTACGCCGTCATTTTTCATACACGATCGTCTTCATCCGCTATATCCGGAGTATAGTACGCTTCTGAAGCTGGAGGTTCAAAGAATTATGGAAACAAGGGATGCCGAGGGTTGATGGAATATCAACTGGGTATGGCAGGGCTATGAGAACGAATTTCGCCTGAGTGCAAACTGGTGGAAGAGCAGCGTTACCATGCAGAAGCTGATGCTGTATGAGACCTTTGCATAAAACCGTGCATTGTCGTAAGACTGTATCAAATCTCTGCTGTAAACGGCTGGATCCATCACATCCATGCCTATAGGACAGCATAGCCAACGGCTTGTGATAAAGCGGTTTTATGTCAGGGTAAATGTTTGACAGTAACGGAAAAATGAATGATTTATAGGAGGATGACTTATAGCGAATGCCTGGTCATCTTCTTTTTCATGCTTACAGGGAGGAGGCTGTGTGAGATCGTGGGAAGGTGAATATATGCAGGATATGTCTCATAAAAGTAATTGCTTCATCAGTATAACAAAGAACACGTGGTGATAAAAAATAGAGGATACAGGGAAGATACCGGAAAGTGAAGTGAACCCTTGGCTGTCCAAACTTTGGGGTTCGTTTCAAAGCATCTGTTTTTTACAGATTCAGCTGATCCTGTTTACTCACTATTATGAAATGCATATAATTATCAGGAACGCTTTTTCATACAAAAACAAACAAAAGGGAAAACAGATGGTTTACCATGAGAAATTACATTTTCTTTAGATGAAATACTATGACGATAAAGGAACTGCAAATCCAGGCTCTCAATATAATGGTTTAGGAAACGCATTGTCGGGATTATAAAGTAAGGGGGTCTATCCGTTAAGCCGCCTATGCATGGCTTGAAAGTGGAAAGCCATACGGATTTCTCTAAAAGACTTTTTATTTCAGGGGTTTTGTACTAGAATAAAGGAAGAGCATAAGAGGAGGGTATTATGAAGGATACAATTAAATTAAAGGATTTTCTGGATTTTACATATCTGAGTAATCTGTCATTTGCACTGGATGAGGAGCATGGTGTTTTTGTCGGAAGTAAGTGTGTGGAGAAAGATAACAGCTATCAGATGAAGCTGTATCTGACGGATGGCGATACTGTGCGGCAGCTGACCAGCCATGGAAAGGAACAGCTCTATTTATGGGATGATAATGAAACTGTTCTGTTTGCCAATATGCGGGATGAGGAGGATCGAAAGGCTGTTGAAAACGGAGAGGAGAGAACCTGCTTCTATCGAATCAGCATTCATGGAGGAGAGGCTGTTAAGGCTTTTACCATACCATTACAGGTAACTTCCATCAAGAAGGCGGCAGATGGAGAATATGTATTCTGTGCGGATTATCATTTGGAATATTCCCGCATGTATCAAATGAATGCCGATGAGAAGGATAAAATCCTTCAGGAAAAGAAGGATATGCAGGATTATGAGGTTCTGGATGAGCTGCCCTTTTATGGAAATGGCATGGGATATACGAATAAGAAACGAAACAGCCTGTTCCTGTATCGCGAGCATGATGAAGATATAGTGCGCATCAGTGAAGAAACCTGCAATGTATATGATGTAGAGCTTTCGGATAATCATGAGATTGTATATTACACAGGTGAGAGCTACGCATGTAAACCCATAAATAAGGAAGGGGTATATGCTTATTACCGAAATACAGGAGAGCATCGTGAAATTCTTCCTGCAGGGCAGTGGTCGATTGGGAAAATTCTGCCATGGAAGGATAACATTATGATGCTGGCGAGTGAACAGAAGCGCTACGGTCTGAATGAAAACGGCATGTTTTATCAGCTGAATCCAAAAAGCGGAGCGGTAGAGCTGTTTGCCTCCTATGAAGATGCTGTTGGCTCCAGCGTAGGCAGTGACTGTCGTTATGGTGGCGGTAAGAGCATCTGTCTGTATAAGGATACGGTGTATTTTATTACGACATTGTTCAATAGGAGCAGTGTATATGCATTGCATAGTGATGGAAGCATTACACCTGTGTATGACAGGGAGGGAAGTGTGGATGTCATCGCACTTGCAAAGGACCGTTTGTATTTTGCAGGTATGCAGGATATGCGTCTACAGGAGCTGTATTCATATGATATGCACGGAAAAAGCTGTAGGCAGTTAACCGGATTCAATGAGGAATTTTACGCGGAGAAGGATATTCGTCCATGCGTACCATGCAATTTCACACAGGATGGAATGGAGCTGTATGGCTGGGTGCTGGAGCCAAGGGGGGTTGATCCAAAGAAATCCTATCCGGCAATTCTGGATATTCATGGCGGACCGAAGACGGTGTATGGCGAGGTCTATTATCATGAAATGCAGGTGTGGGCAAATCAGGGATATTTTGTGTTTTTTATGAATCCGCGTGGAGGCGATGGCAGAGGTAACAGCTTTGCGGATATCCGTGGTAAGTACGGTACGATTGATTATGAGGATTTGATGAAATTCACAGATGAGGTACTGAAGAAATATCCGGCGATAGATACCGCGCGTGTCGGTGTGACAGGTGGCAGCTATGGCGGATTCATGACAAACTGGATCATCGGTCATACTGATCGATTTAAGGCTGCGGCAAGTCAGCGTTCTATCTCCAACTGGATAAGCTTTGCGCACACATCGGATATCGGAGAAATGTTCGGTGCTGATCAGCAGGGTGCTGACACATGGAAAAATGTAGATAAGCTGTGGTGGCATTCTCCTTTGAAATATGCAAATCAGTGTACGACGCCGACGCTGTTTATCCATAGTGATGAGGATTTCCGTTGTCCATACAGTGAGGGAATGCAGATGTACAGTGCCTTGTGCGAGCATGGTGTTGCGACACGCTTGTGCATGTTTAAGGGAGAGAATCACGAGCTGTCCAGGAGTGGAAAGCCAAGACACAGAGTAAAGCGTCTAAAGGAAATTACGACCTGGATGGATACCTATCTGAAGGATTAAATAGAAAAGAAAAACGAGCAGACTGTATTTGTTGAGGATACGAAGTCTGCTCGTTTTAATGCGGTTCAATTTCAAATAAGAGAGTAGGGTATTGTGACTTAGCAGTGCGGAATGCCGGTATGATTGGATATTTCTGAGCTGGTTGTGCAGAGATCTTCCCTGCTGAGGTCGTGAATACAGGTGTGTCCGCTGATTCTTGCGAAGGATTTCAATTCCTCCCGTAGTACATGCAGATAGTTTTCCAGGCGTTTCGCCCCTTTGTCTATGGAAAAATTCTTGCGTAGCTCAGGATCTTGCGTGGCAATGCCCATCGGGCATTTTCCATTGTGGCAGATACGGTACTGCTGACAGCCGATTGCTATCATGGCAGCACTTGCTATTGCGATGGCATCCGCTCCCATTGCCAGTGCCTTGATCATTTCTCCACTTGTACGAAAGCCTCCGGTAATGATGAGCTCCTGTGTCATATGGTGCTGATTCATGTATGCGCGGGCGCGGGCCAGGGCATATACGGTAGGCACTGTAGAGTTGTCTTTCAGGTATTTTGGAGATGCTCCAGTTGCGCCACCGCGGCCGTCAATGGTAATGAAGTCAGGCTGTGCATATGCTATCCATTCCAGATCTGTTTCGATATGCCCGGCTGCGATTTTTATACCGATCGGACGTCCGTCACTGTGTTCTCTGAGAGAGGTGACCAGCTGCTTTAAATCGTCCTTTGTTTTGATTTCTTCAAATTTCGATGGGGAAATGATGTCCTGATGCAGTGGCTTTCCACGTATGGCGGATATTTCCTCAGTGACTTTTTCTGCAGGAAGATGACCGCCCATGCCTGGTTTTGATCCCTGGCCGATTTTGATTTCGATTGCATCACTGCGTTTCAGGTTTTCATCGGTGACACTGTATTTGTTGGGAACATATTCAAAAATGTATTTGTAGGCATGATCGATTTCATCCGGGAGGATGCCGCCTTCTCCGCTGCATTGCGCGGTATGTACGGCTGCTGTTCCTTTTGCCAGTGCAGTTTTGGCTTCTTTGGAGAGGGCGCCGAAGGACATGTGGGATACGTAGACGGCATGATTAAGAACCATTGGCCTGCGTGCATTTTTCCCAATGATGGTTGTTGTATCAACATCAGCTTTATCAGCAAGTGGCGGGTGAGCGAGTTGTCCTCCTAATAGCAGGATGTCGTCCCATCCTGGTACGGATTTGTGTGTGCGCATTGCTTCGATACGGCTGGCGTTGTGAATAGCCATTTCATGAATGAGGGACATGCTGGTTTCCAGGATGTCTTCCTTTTTGGCATTTTTCTGTATGGCAAGGGAGGTGGCATCGTTGCTTTTGGATGTAGCTGACGCGTCTTCCTCTGATGCTACTTTTTTAAAGCATTCCTTTGGAGCGGTGCATAGCGGGCATTTCCATGTGCTATCAAGGTTGACCCAGGAGGTGCCTTCAACAGCTTCATCATACATGTAGCCGCATATTTCGCATACATATTTCATATAAAAAATCCCCTTCCTGTAAGCGTTTACTTTATGTGTTTATTGTACGCTGTTTAGAGAGAGATTGCAAATGGTATTGGATGGGAAGTAGTGTGGAGGAATGCAAAATCTGTACTGTGCTGTTTGATCGCCAAGCTCTGAAAAAGAGCTTGGCGGACAATTCAATCATACTGTCGATAAAGGCTGGAAATTTAGATCAACAAGCTCCGCGAAAGAGCTTGACCGTATTTTTCGGAAAAGACAAAATACAACAAAGTATTTAGATCCACAAGCTCCGCGAAAGAGCTTGACCGTATCGAAGGTCAATGACCATGACGCACCGTTATTTAGATCCACAAGCTCCGCGAAAGAGCTTGACTTCCTATAATGTCCATAGGGTGACCGCAACAATGAGATTTAGATCCACAAGCTCCGCGAAAGAGCTTGACCATATGGATACGTAAATAACTTATTGTTTTTAGATTTAGATCCACAAGCTCCGCGAAAGAGCTTGACAGGAGAAAGGTGGTATCCATGTGGAACTGGAGGATTTAGATCCACAAGCTCCGCGAAAGAGCTTGACATACTTTAAGGCTCTTCCATGCTTGTTTTTAGGATTTAGATCCACAAGCTCCGCGAAAGAGCTTGACTAATATTTCCACAGTGCCTCTCCTTCCCTTACTTATTTAGATCCACAAGCTCCGCGAAAGAGCTTGACATGAAAGCAAATGATTTCTTAAAAACCACTTATGATTTAGATCCACAAGCTCCGCGAAAGAGCTTGACTTGCAAACGTTATTGATATGCTTAACTTGACACAAATTTAGATCCACAAGCTCCGCGAAAGAGCTTGACGGGTGCATAGACCAGATACCGTCTGACGACTTCGTGATTTAGATCCACAAGCTCCGCGAAAGAGCTTGACTGAATAATTTGATTGACGTAAATCGTATGGTGATTATTTAGATCCACAAGCTCCGCGAAAGAGCTTGACCTAGGTATTCATTCACTGCTGTTACACCAGCGTCGATTTAGATCCACAAGCTCCGCGAAAGAGCTTGACATATACATGATACGCACCTAGATTGCTGGAAAGTAATTTAGATCCACAAGCTCCGCGAAAGAGCTTGACTTTGCGCTGTACAGCCTTATAATTCGTCATATAGCCATTTAGATCCACAAGCTCCGCGAAAGAGCTTGACCATCAGCATCAATCATCCCTCCGCAATCTTCCACATTTAGATCCACAAGCTCCGCGAAAGAGCTTGACAATAAGCAATTTATATATTTACGTAGGTATAAAAGCATTTAGATCCACAAGCTCCGCGAAAGAGCTTGACATTGAAAAATCGTCAAAATTGTTTTATCTACCATTTAGATCCACAAGCTCCGCGAAAGAGCTTGACGATTCTATCTTACCCTTTTCAACCATTCGCTCAAATTTAGATCCACAAGCTCCGCGAAAGAGCTTGACTGCGAGATTTGTGATAAACCACTCCGAATGTAACAAAAAATATTATTTACATTTAATTATCTATCGTACTTTTATTGTAAATTGTTACATTTTGTTTTAAAACACAATTATGTGGCGCGAACCTCCCTGGAAAATCATGTGAGCTTGGGGTTCGCGCAAAGAACATGTGAGTGGATATGATATCTCTACTTTTATTATAACAGAAACTTTACAAAGTGCTAAACAAAAATGTAATTGAGGTCAGTTTTTAGAATCTGTTAGTGTACACCATACGAAGGTTGTGAAATTCACCCATCAGCTATTGAAGGGACCGGTCTTTTCTTTTATAATGAGAGAAATATGAAATATCAGGAAAGAGGGAGAATATGAAATTTTCCAAACGAATGGATTTACTTGCGGAAGGTGTTTTCAGCAGGCTTGATGAAGAAAAACAAAACATGCTGGCTAGTGGGAAAGCCGTGTATGACTTTACAATAGGATCCCCTAACATAGCACCAAGTAAGGAGGTCATGGATGCACTAATCACTGCTGCACAGCAGCCGGAAAGCTATATGTATTCACTTCATGATACAAAAGAATTAAAAGAAACAATACAAGCCTGGTACAGAAAAAGATATCAGGTAGAATTGGATACAGAAACAGAGATACTGTCTCTGCAGGGATCTCAGGAAGGACTTGCACATGTCGCATTGGCACTATGTGATGAAGGTGATATTGTTCTCATCCCTGCTCCCAGCTACCCTATCTTTGCGAATGGACCGAAAATAGCAGGGGCAGAGTTATATGAAATGCCGATGCTGAAAGAATATGATTATCTGATTCAATTCGATGCAATTCCTGAAGAAATAGCAGAAAAGGCTAAGATGATGATTATATCCTATCCGAATAATCCAACAGGCGCTACGGCTCCAGATAGCTTTTATGAAGAATTAATTCAATTTGCAAAGGCACATGATATTATCGTCATTCACGATACAGCCTACAGCAATCTTGTGTTTGATGGAGAGGAAGGAAAAAGCTTCTTATATTATGCGGGTGCAAAGGATATTGGTATCGAATTTAATTCCTTTAGTAAAACCTATGGCATGGCTGGAGCACGTATTGGAATATGTGTGGGTAATGCGGAAATCGTCGGTATTCTGAGAAAACTGAAAAGCAATATTGATTACGGTATGTTTTTACCTATTCAAAAAGCCGCAATCGCAGCTTTAACGCAAGACCAGAGCATTGTGAAGGAAACCCGTGAAACCTACCAGAGAAGAAGAAATCGTATTGTTGCTGGCGCTGCAGCTGCAGGCTGGCACATCGCTTCATGCAAGAGTACCATGTTCTTATGGGCACAGATACCGGAAGGCTATGGAAGCAGTGAAGAATTCGCTTTAAACCTGTTAAAATGCAGTGGTATGCTGGTGACTCCTGGAAGTTCTTTTGGAGCATATGGTGAGGGCTTTGTACGAATTGCACTCGTTCAAAGTGATGAAGTTATCGAACAGGCATTGCAGGCTTTAAAGGAAAGCCGGTTCTTTCTGAAATGAAAACACTGATTGCAATTGGCGGCGGAAGCTTTCAAAAGCAGGAAACAATGTCAATCGACACCTATGCGATTTCCAGGTGTGAAAAAAAACAGCCGCATGTATTGTTTATTCCGTTAGCAAGCAGAGACGATCAGGGCTATGCGAAACGCTTCAAGCAATATTACCGCAGCCTTGGCTGTCAGGTCGAAGCTTTGCGCCTGCTGCATACAAAGCTGAGTAATGAAGAAATATATAAGAAATTCCGTTCACAGGATATGATATATCTTGGGGCAGGCGATACCGTGTTTCTCATGAAGCAGCTGAAACAGAGAAAGCTGGATTTGCTTTTAAAGGAGCTATCCCAGCGGGGAATCGTTATCTGCGGAATCAGTGCCGGGGCGAATGCTCTATTTGAATATGGCTACAGCAACATCGCATCAGACACATTTGAACTTGTGAATGGTATGGGTATGATTGAAGGGGCGTTCTGTCCACATTATCAGAAGGAAGAACGTAAATCCTTCGATATGGTATGCAGGAAACAGAATTTGCCGGCTATCGGCTGTGCGGATCAGTGTGCTTATGTAGTTACGGATGAAAAGAGATTTTTCCTCGAGTGAAGAATCTTTTTCTTTTATCAGATCTTCGGGTAATATTACTTGCAAATTGTTTCATTTTTGTCTATAATGTACAAGTCTATAGAAACATCGTATATACTTTCGACATGATGGTGAAAGCGTTTCTACCTGAAAACCAATTTCAGACTACGATGGAAGCTTATATACGAATACTGCGGTTTGCGGTGTTTTTTTGTTTTGGGAGACAGAAAAGAGGGAATTATGTTAGAAAAATTATTCAAATTGAACGTGAAGCAGACTTCTGTGAAAACCGAGGTAATTGCCGGCATTACAACCTTTCTGGCAATGGCCTATATTCTTGGGGTAAACCCGTCTATTCTGCATGATGCAGGTATGGATCGCGCATCTGTTTTTATGGCAACAGCTATTTCTGCAGGCTTTGCCTCTATCGTTATGGGATTGGTGGCGAACTATCCGGTTGCGCTTGCTGCCGGTATGGGGGTAAATGCATTATTCGCCTACACGATCTGCGGGCAGATGGGGATGAGCTGGCAGGCTGCATTGGCTGGCGTATTCATTTCCGGTTTGATTTTCATCGTGATTTCTGTTACCGGTATTCGTAAGGCGATTATCAATGCAATTCCAAAGCAGCTGAAGATGGCAATTGGTGCCGGTATCGGTTTCTTTATCGCTTTTGTTGGATTGAAAAATGCAGGAATTGTCGCAGGGAGTGCATCTACCTTTGTGACAATCGGTAATTTTGCGGATCCACAGGTGTTGCTTGCACTCTTCGGTATTCTGCTGACCATCGCTTTGCTTGTTAAGAAGGTACCGGCTGCTGTTTTTGTCGGAATGGTGATTACTGCGGTGATTGGAATTGTCTGCGGTGCAGCATTTGGTTTAAAGGGAATGCCGGCATTGCCTGATACATTCTTCGAAATGAATTTCCATCTGAATGCGGCAGGTTCTTTTATGGATGGTTTCGGTGAGCTGTTCGCGAATCCGTTGAATGCGTTTGTTGTGATTTTCTCCTTTCTGTTTGTGGATTTCTTTGATACTGCCGGTACGCTGGTTGCTGTTGCGAACCGAATCGGTCTGGTGAATGAAAAGGGTGAGCTGGAGAATGTGGAGCGTGCACTTGTTGCGGATGCAGTAGGTACTGTTGCAGGTGCTGCGTTAGGAACTTCTACGGTTACCTCCTTTGTGGAATCAACTTCCGGTGTTGAGGTTGGCGGTAGAACCGGTTTAACTGCATGTACGACGGGTATACTGTTCTTTGTATCCATTCTGTTTTCACCCATCGTGTTATCTGCGGTAACAAATGCGGTTACGGCTCCTGCTCTTGTTGTTGTGGGTATTCTGATGGCGCAGCAGCTGAAGGAAATCGAATGGGATAACATGGTTTATGCGACAGCCGGATTCATTACTGTTCTTATGATGATTCTGACATATTCCATTTCCAATGGGATTGCGTTTGGATTTATTGCCTATGCGATTGCAATGACGGCTGCCGGTAAAACAAAGGAAGTACATATCACGGTGTGGGTATTGATGGTGATTTTCCTAATCTACTTCGCACTGCCGCAATTTATGTAGAAAAAGATTTTAAAATCAGAAAAATAATGATATTATAATACACGGAAATCTTAGTATTTCAACGACGCCGATACTATACATATTCGCTATGGTATCGGCTTCTTAATAAGGAGGATACATTCATGGCTGATAAAATTATCGTACTTGACTTCGGAAGTCAGTATAACCAGCTGATAGCACGTCGTATTCGTGAGTTTGGTGTTTATTCTGAATTGCACCCGCACACGATGACACTGGAAGAAATTCTGGCACTGAAGGATGTCCGGGGAATCATTTTCTCTGGTGGACCAAACAGTGTATATGATGAGGAAGCGTTTAAATGCGATTCTGCAATTTTTGAATCCGGTATTCCTATTCTTGGTATCTGTTATGGTATGCAGATGACACATTTTATGAATGGCGGAAGTGTGAAGGCTTGTGAAGCAAAGGAATATGGAAGAACAGAGATTACGGTTGAGACGGATTCTCCGATTTTCAAAGGACTGCCGGAAAAGCAGATTGTTTGGATGAGTCATGGTGATCAGGTGGATACACTGGCTGATGGCTTTGTGAAGGATGCGTACAGTGATACCTGTACATTTGCGGCTACTAGCAATATAGAGAAGAATATTTATACGCTGCAGTTCCATCCGGAGGTACGTCATTCCGAGTATGGAAACGAGATACTGAAAAATTTTGTTTTTGAGGTCTGCAAGGCGAAGAATGATTGGTCTATGCACAGCTTCATTGATATGGAAATTGAGAAGATTCGCAAGACTGTCGGTACAGACAAGGTGCTGTTGGGATTGAGCGGAGGCGTGGATTCCTCTGTTGTTGCGGCACTGCTGCATAAGGCGATCGGGGATCAGCTGATTTGTATGTTTATTGATCACGGCTTGCTGCGTAAAGGCGAGGCGGAAAGCGTTATGGAGACATTCGGGCGCGAGATGAATATCAATCTGGTGAAAATTGATGCAAAGGAGCGTTTCCTGAGTAAGCTGGCCGGTGTGAGTGATCCGGAGAAGAAGCGTAAAATCATCGGAAATGAATTTGTGTATACCTTTGATGAGGAAGTGAAGAAGCTGACTTCAGGTGAGGATATCAAGTGGCTGGCACAGGGTACGCTGTATACGGATGTCATTGAGTCGGGGACAAAGACAGCACAGACGATTAAGTCACATCACAATGTTGGTGGGTTGCCTGAGGATATGCAGTTCAAGCTGATTGAGCCGTTGAATACGCTGTTTAAGGATGAGGTGCGTGCATTGGGTACGGAGCTGGGATTGCCTGATGAGATGGTTTGGCGGCAGCCGTTCCCGGGTCCTGGCTTGGGTATCCGTGTGCTGGGCGATATTACAGAGGAGAAGCTGGAAATCGTTCGGGATTCTGATCTGATTCTGCGTGAGGAAGTTGCGAAAGCAGGGCTGCAGAAGGAGATTTGGCAGTATTTTACGTGTCTGACGAATATGCGTTCCGTTGGTGTTATGGGGGATCAACGTACATATGATTATGCGGTGGCTATCCGTGCGGTGACTTCGATTGACGGAATGACGGCGGATTGGGCAAAAATTCCGTATGAGGTGCTGGATGTTATCAGCAATCGTATTGTGAATGAGGTGAAGCATGTGAATCGGGTAGTGTATGATATTACGAGCAAGCCTCCAGGGACGATTGAGTTCGAATAGTTAATAAATATATATGAAATGACCGATTAAAACGATCCTTTTTGAATATACAGGAGGTAAATGATACTGTTTCATATTGTCATTCCTTTCAAAGTGATTCCACAAAGAGCTATCTGGATCCTACAGGCAAACCTGTTAGATTTTAGACAATACGATTGAGCGATGAATTTAACGCACTTATATGAAAGGGAGAAAAGATGAGCTATAGTTTTAAATACTTTGAATACAAGAGACGAATAAATACAAAATTGTGTAGATGAAGTCATAATTAACGATTTCATTTATAGGTAATAAGAAAAGGCACAATCATATGTTTTGGGAAGAATGTGCCTTTTTCTTATGTGTTTTCAAACGTATGTATATTTATCATAAAAGCGTAACATTTACCACGTGAGCCACGAGGACAGTATCTATGCTTAATTTTATGAGGTTCAACAGTTTCCTGTGTTTTTGACTTAGAAAATAGATTCGATAATTATTAGATATTTGATTATAGTTCTTCTAAATATTAACTTTAAATAACCCTGTATATAGCACCACTTAGGTACATACTATATTGCAACCCCAAATAATTGGGGATGTAAAGAGGAAATGTTAGAAATATAATTATAGTTAAGAAGTGAGGTGATTTCTTTGATTAGTTATAAGCCATTCTTTGAAACGTTAAAGAAAAAAGGAATCACACAGTATAAATTAGAAACAGAATATGGTGTATCAAAGGGGACTGTTGATAATTTAAGGCATAACAGGAGCATTACTCTTTATACGGTTGATGAGTTGTGCAAGATACTTGAATGTGAACCTTGGGATATATTTGAAATTAATAACTATGAATCATTTGAAGAAAGATAATATTCTAGAAAATATTAGGAGGTGATCATTAATGGAATATGGTAAAACAAACATTTTGAATAAAGTGTTTACCAAAAATACGTTAAACAAATGGATATCGTTAGAAAAATCTGATATTTATGCAATAACAATTAAAAGATTCGTAAAGGATGCTGAAGGCAAAACAAATAAAGAATTAATAAGCGATATATATACAAAAATGAAAACTGACTATAGAAATGAATATTACTATAAAAATACGTTACTTAATAAATTATTGATTGGAAAGCATTCAGTAAATACAACAAGTGCACTAACAGAAGTGAATATTAATAAATCTAAAGCTGATTTCGTGTTAATAAATGGTAAAGCTGTTGTATATGAAATTAAAACAGAACTGGATAATTTAGATAGACTTGAATGTCAAATAATGGATTATTATAAAGCATTTAATCATGTAGCTGTATTGACATACGAAAAAAATTTGAAGAATGTGGAAAATATTATAAATAATTTAAATTTACCAGTAGGGTTGTATGTTTTAAGAAGAACAGGTAAAATAGGTACAGTTTTTGATCCTAAACCATATATGGATGCTTTAGATTTCAATGTTATGTTTAAAATATTGAGAAAATCAGAATATGAACAACTAGTTTTAAATTTTTTTGGTAATCTGCCTGTAACTACACAATTTAAATATTATTCTGAATGTAAAGAAATGTTATCTAGTATTGATTTAGCATTATTTTACAATTCATTTACTAAAATTCTAAAAAATCGATGCATTATAGAAAAGGAAGTCCTTGATAGAGTGCCTTATGAATTAAGATTTTTAGTTTATTTTAATAAAATGAAAGAAGAAAGTTATAAAAATCTTTTTAATTTTTTGAAAGAGGAAAGAGGGGAAGGATAAATGTATTTTCCATATCTAAGAGGAAGGCAGTTTGAATTGATTGCTATTAGAGAGATGATAGAAAAAAATTTAATTAATGATAAAGTTATACCTATTATTGAACCAGTAAAAGCATCATCGACCTTTCTTAAAACAATAGAAGTATCAAAAGAACATGATAAAGCACTTGCAATAATAGTAAATCCTAAAGTAGGAAATTTTATAAAAGAAATATCTAATCTAAAAAATGAAAAGATTAAAGAAAAATATTATGATTTATTAGATTTTTCTGATAGAATTATTCATACACGAATTATTGATATGAAATTTCAGGAAACTATAGAATTCATAAATGCAAATTATAATTCCAAAATGGCTATATGTTTAAATAATGATGATATCGCTATATTTGAAAAATATTTTAAGGGTAATGATTTTTTGTATAATATAATACCGGATAAGACAGAATTTAGAAGAAGGATAAGAGAGAATAGAGTAATGATTGAAGATCATTTTATAAAATCAGAGCGTAATGTAGACTATTTGGATAAGGATGATTTTTTCTCTAGAGATCATTTATACTATAAAGAAGATGGTTATTTGGGATTCTCTGATTATTCTATTATAGGGAATGAATATAGTGAGACGGGATTTGCACCATATGCAGTTGCGATTCATATTATATACTTTGATGAAGAGAAATCATTAAGAGTCAGGCATTTTGTTTCAGATTCAAATGATGATATTTCTGACATTGCTGGAAAATTTAAAGAGGCTATGTATAAATTAGTGAAATGGAATAAAACAGCAAAACTAGATACTTATGGAATTAGGAAACTAGAAGAATTTTATTCATTGGAGAGTTATCCTGGATTAGGGACTGTTAAAAAATTGTCCATTATGCACCACTTGGAGTTGATGAATTCTTTCTTAGATGGAGTAGAAATATGATTTTTTGTGAGAATTGCTTCCAAGATGCAGAAGTTATTTCAATTATAAGAAGACAGAATTTTAAAGGTAAATGTCCAATTTGCGGCAAGAATAATGTCTACTTATATGACACTAATAATAACTATGATTTGGTATCTTTATTTGATGATTTGATTTCAATTTTTACACCAGTTTCATTATTACCAACTGAATATCCTAAATCAGAAATTAAATTATTGAAAACAGAGTTAAAAGAAAATTGGCATATATTTGGTGATATTGGAGAATCTAATATATATAAGATATTGATAGGTATATGTTCGGACAGATATGAGAATAATCCAGAATTATTTGATTATCCTATCGGTATAGCTGAACTATATAGGAATGAGAAATTTGAGTCTAATCTTTTATTAAAATCTAATACATGGGAAGAATTTACAGAATCTTTGAAAACCACTAATAGGTTTCATTCGCATTACATAAATCTTGAACTTTTGAAAAAATTCTGTACTTTTATAAGAAAACCATATAAAACAGGGGAATTATTTTATAGATGTCGTATTGGGGATAGTGATGGCTTTGATATTTATTCTATGTCTGCACCAGATAGTTCAAAAACTGTTAATGGAAGAGCTAATTCCAAAGGAATAAGATGCTTATATCTTGCAGATGATATTGAAACTACTATTCATGAAACAAGAGCTGGAGAATATGATTATGTTACAATAGGTACTTTCAGATTAAAAAAGAATATAATTGTTGTAGATTTGAAACGAATTAATAGAATAAGCCCTTTTATTGAGGGACTAGATGCTAAGGAATATGCCTTAAATAAAGAAACACTCAATAAAATAAATTTTGAGTTAGGTAAGACATTAAGAAGAAGTGATAGTGATCTTGATTATTTACCAACACAATATATATCTGACTTTATAAAGAGCATTAAGCATAATAATGTGAATGAGTATTCTGGAATAGAATATAATAGTGTGATGTATGAAAAAGGCTATAATTTAGCGATTTTTGATCCTGAATTATTTGAATGTATCAACACAGAGGTGTATAGAATAGAAAATGTTACATATCATATACATCAGATTAGATGAAACTTTTTTGATGCTATCTCATTACAAAATCATATATAAATATAGATAGGAAACATATCAAATCACAAATTTTAATAAACAATTATATATAATATGTAGGCGGTCTAAAATCAGCACATGTCCAAAAGAAGAGGCAGATACCCTTGATTAGGTATCCATAATCTGATTTAGAAAGAAATTTTTACTTGATAAAAATGCTGTTGGAACTAATTCATTCATTCCTACAGGGAATATAGCAAAAAATGTGTAAATAGTAAGAAACGGGTGAGAATGTAGATATGAAACATACTTACAGGAGGAAAAATAGGTGCTCCAAAATTAGTTGGGGTTCACACAAAATGAACTAATAAAGTAACATGGGGTAGAGAAACCCCAAAAGGTCTTAAAGCAGTGAAAGAAGCCCGTATATCAAGAACGGATATCAGGCTTCTTTTTTAAGGGTATAGGGATCATTATACAAATGGCACTCAAAGACGACCATACCTGTGAGGTTCATAAAAATGTCCATATAACCATCGGAAGTATAAACACGAACCTGATTAGCCGCAATAAGTTCCAGACGCACAGCAGATTCTTCAAAATTAACTAAAATCCACCTGCACAAGAAATATTGATCAGTCGTATCACAGTGTATCATGAAGCATCACCTTTAATGGGATTGAGTCTGTAGGTGGCATCCTTATCCAAAACATACATGAGTCGGTTTCTGAAACGTTTCCAGTTCGAGTAACCGTTGGCATTATGTTTGATACACTTGATGACCTTATTTCTATTTTCAATGATTCCGTTATTCATCTTGAGAGGTTTGTATAGTACATTTTTAGCGTGAAATTATTCCCGCTTTTTTTCTTCAAACAATTTGACGTTAAAAGGATAAATAATTTGATTTTCTTTAAATGAGCACTGATTTTAGCCTTATTTAATCAGAAGTTTTTCCCCTTAGATGATATGGTAATCAATAATTATATTAGATGTCAATTACTAAATATATTCGTGATCAAGAATTATTCAAAACAGGTCTAAACATTTCAGAGTTGATAAGAAAAATCATTATCAATTATCATTCTAAATATAAAGATGATATCAATGAACTAAAAAATAAGATAAAGGATGCTGTTAAAAATGAAACCAGAAATCAACAGTTTAATGAGGATGAGTATCTAAATATAGCTTGGAAAATAACTAAATATTTATGTCAAAACCAAATCGTAATTGATGATGAAAAAAAAGATTAGCGTTAGGGAAAAGAAGCGTGATTCTGATTTAGAATTCATAATTCATGTCCTAAAAATGCTAGTGAATCTGAATACTTAGCTAACATTATTTACTCTTACCAAAAAGAGCCTCAATACGAAAGAGAAAAAATCATATATAAAGACATCGTAAAAAGCCTCAGTGAAGCAATCCAAAATAAGCAAAGTATACAAATAAAGACAAAATCTGATAATATAATTCGTTCTGTTCATCTAAAAGAAATTTGTACTATATAATTATCTTTTGTATCAAGGTTATGATGAAGATAAACAGAAATACGTTGCTAGAACTATACATATTTACAATATTTTGTATGTTCATCTTGATATAAATCTATCAACATTTCAAGCTTATATAGAAGAGCGATTCAAAAAAATGAAAAATAATGGAGTTCAGTTTTCAATTAATGAAGATACTATTTATAAGGTTAAACTAACTGAACATGGTAAAGAACTATTTAAATTAAGGTATCTTGAAAGGCCTAATCCTTTACCGGAAAGCGAAGAAGATAAGAGTATTTATTATTTTAATTGTTCTAAAATGCAATTCAAATCATATTTTGCACCTTTTCGTAAGGATGTGATTGTTTTAGAGCCTAGAGATATGATAGAAGAAATTCTGCAAGAATATATGGATGCAATAGATATTTATAAAGGTGATTAATTAAAGGTAAACTCCTAATGACAGCGCCATTATGAGTATAAGAAGGCAGTGGATGAAAATAGAATAGTTAAGACAATATCCAGTATTAATATGCTGATAATACCTATATTTGAAGGATTGATTAAATACTGTAATTGCTAATAAGTCAGTAAATATTTTTAAATCCTTCCATTTGTGTAACCCTTTACATTTCTTAATGTCACCTATATAATATACGTGAGCAGGGAAGAAAGTACATGATGAATTGCATAAGCATAAAATTTTTAAAATAAAGTTCATGTATTTTAGAGAGGGGAACGTATATGGATAACCGGCACATAAGAGAAGAAATATTAAAATATTGGCATGTAATTGAATTTTTGAATCAGAATGAGTTTCCTACAATTAAAAATAAAAAATCTATTTATGTTTCAACGATAGGTTACTTGATGTCTGAACAAATAGATATCTTTCATAAAGTGAAGCAAGATAATTTTAAAATAAAAGAGCTTCCAGAAACATCTGATAAAATTGAATTATGTCTAGGAAAAATATTAAGAGATGACTGTGTGAAAGCAATATATCAGCTTGCCAATGTATCTGATGAAAGAAATGAAATAACAAGAGGAAGTATTGCAATTATGGGATTGCAGGTTTCAACTATGAATCACTATGTTCCAGGAAGCTTTAATCTTTCTCCGATTGTATGGACAATTTATAGAATGTGGTCTCAACACAACAGTGATCTAACTGTCTTGATAAATGAAGCAGATTACGAAAAAGATATGGCAGAAATAGATTCTTGGTTACTAAAACAGGAAACTGTTGATATGGTTATCATTCGTGAGTGTTATGACAAAGTGATAAGTCAGTTTATTAATCTTGCATTATTACAACCTGAATACACAGGACTATTTGTATATCAAAGATTTAAAGATGAAAAAATGAAAGAACGTTATGAAGAAACTTTAGGATATGCAAATTTACATATGAATTTCTATTCCAAAGATCTGAGTTTTGCAATGAGATTAAATAAGAAAGACTTCATTCATAAAACAGAGTATGGGAAAGTATTCATAGAACCATACATAACAAGTGCATTATCAGATGAGGCAAAAGATCCTAGGATAGATTTATTAAATAGAAGTATTGAGAACAAAGAAATGCTACAGCGTGTTTTGCACATTGATCATGCACCATTAGGAAAATGGCCATCTCGTTATGCTCCTGCGTTTATGCAGCAGTTTGCTATAAATTTAGCTATATCCAATAATTCTGAATTTCCACCATTTTTATCTGTGAACGGTCCTCCTGGGACTGGTAAAACAACCATGTTAAAAGAAGTGATTGCAGATGCTATCGTAAAAAAAGCAATGGTGATGAGCAATTTCCCGGAATCCAATGATGCATTCACCGAATGCAACTTTGAAGAAGGGAACTGTATTAATCATGGATATAGCAAGTTTTTTAGTCACTACTATAAGGTTGATCGAAGAATTAATCAAATTTCTATCCTAGTTGCATCCTGCAACAATGCAGCAGTTGAAAATATTACAAAGGAACTTCCTGATGGGGAAGCTATTTGTAATGGTGTGAAAAATATAAATGATGAAGATGAAAACGAAATCAAATTAAGGCAAATCCGTCATTATTTTGATAAACAGGATGAGGATATCTACTTTACTGAATATGCAAATAGATTGTTTAATAAAAGCGACGGTGATAAAAAAATCGCTCCGCATTATTATTGGGGATTAATCTCTGTTCCACTTGGAAATAGAAAAAATCAAGGGAATTTTACACAGATACTAAATGATTTTACATTTGAAATGTTAGGCAAAAATGACTATATTGAGGAACATAAATCTAAATATACAAAGGCAGTTGAATTATTTCAAAAGCAACTGAGAGTAGTTGAACAAATAAAAATAAAACTGAAAACTGTTTGTGATACGGAACGGCATTATCAAAATGAGTTAGCAAACATAAAAGAGAAGATAAAAGAAAATGAAAATATTTTATCAATACAGAAACAGCAGATTGATACATTAAAAACAAATAGAAAACAAGAGCTTTGTATGAAAAAAGAAATGTTATCTTATTTAAATGCAGAAGAAAAGGAGGCGTCAAGTAAAGCACAGTTGGTATTGGATAAAAAGCAAGTAGTCTCAGAATTAAAAGATAGAGAAACGGTGTGCAGAGATGAAATAATGAGATTAGAGAGCAGTCGCTCTTTGAAAGAAACATTTATGGCGATATTTCGTGTTAAAACATTAAAAAGCAAAGAGATTTCTGACTTATACATCAAATTAAAAACTATAGAATCGGATATAACTTATGCGACATCTGTATGGGAAGATGCTGAGGCTGAATGTCATAAGCAAAGAGATAAATGTTCTGAAATGGATTTGCTAATAGAAAGTCAAGGTATAAAAATAAAATCTATCAGTGATGAGATAAAGAAAACTGAGAAAGCAATAGATCAATTAAATAAAGATATCGAACATGAAAATAAAAGATTACAGGAGATTGAGAACAATCTCTTGAAATGGCAGGAAAAACAGTTTAGATCTGACCAGAATTTTGATTCAGTAACTATAATGAATGATCATTTCTTTCAGCAGTTTTACGCACATAATAGTAAAGATGTACATTTACTAAATCCATGGGTGAGTGAGCGTTACCACAGAGAAAGGGAAAAGTTATTTTATTATGCGTTACAGGTGAATAAAGAATTCGTTTTATCTAGTACCTATATGAGAAGTAATTTGAAAAACCTATTGATGATGTGGAAAGGTACAGATGGTAATGAAACTATCAAATTTAAAGAGAACGATAAAATTAATGCATTTTCATCTTTATATCAGACAATTTCTATTCTTGTACCTGTAATTTCAACTACATTTGCATCAGTAGGAAGATTTTTGGAATATGTTCAAAAACCATATGAATTAGGAACATTGATTATTGATGAAGCAGGGCAGGCGCAACCACATTTCGCCCTGGGCGCTATGCTAAGGTGCAAAAAGGTACTTGTGGTTGGTGATCCTAAACACGTTGAACCTGTTGTAACAGATGATCTGGATGCAATTAAGCAACTGTTGAAAAATGAATATACAACACCATATAGTGATAAGCATATTTCAGTACAGCAGTTTTCGGATAAACTTAATCCATTTGGCACTTATTTAAATGATTCAAGCGGAGAAAAACTTTGGGTTGGATGTCCTCTGGTTGTCCATAGAAGATGTATCAATCCTATGTTTGATATATCAAATCGTATTTCATATGATGGTGTAATGATTCAGCAGACAAAAGAGCCTGATCAGAATACTGTGGATACATTTGCCATTCCTATTTCAAAGTGGTTACAATGCAGTGGTAAAGAAAAAAATCATTTAAGAAAAGATCATTATGTACCGGAACAAGGTAAAGAAACGTTGCATATTATTAAATTGGCGTTTGAAAAGGCTAAGGGAGATAAACCTGATTTGTATGTAATCTCACCGTTTACCTCAGTAGTAGAAGGTTTAAAGAAAGAGATAAGAGAGTCCGATTTTTACAAATTGAACAAGGAATATTATAATGAATGGATGGAGTCTAATATTGGTACAGTGCATACATTCCAGGGAAAAGAAGCAAATGAAGTTGTGTTGCTATTGGGATGTGATCAGGATGCGAAAGGCGCTGTTACATGGGTAAATGCCAATATTATCAATGTTGCTGTTACACGGGCCAAATATCGATTATGTATCATTGGTGACTATAAAATTTGGAAACAAAATCAAGTTTTAAAGATAACTAAGGGTGTAATTGATGCTTATACTTTACAATATTTAAATCAACTTAAAGAAGCTGATCAAACAGATCAAAATAAAGAGTTAATCACTTTATTAATGAAACAACTTCCTTCATCATCCGATTATATTAATGAAAAAGGAGATGGCGAAGAGGATATCATAGATACTTATATCTTGATGAAGGAATTAAAGAAAATCAAGTTTGCCAGGGATTTTCTTACAGAACAAGAGAAAAAGATTTATCATTTAACTGATGAAGATTTAAATGAACTCAGTTATCCAGTGAAGTCACACTTGATGACTGGTATTAAAATTCAAAGTATCTATGAAGCATATGCTGAAAATTTCAATATTGTATTTGAAGATGACTCATTTAAGAATATAATGTTTTGTAAGGCAACAGAGCTTTATATGAGGGAAAGCTTCAAAATTGCTTTTGATTATATCGATGATAGGAAAACTTCAAAACCAAGAACGTTAGGAAATATGGAAAATATGATAAAGATTAACATAAACAGATTTATCAAATTAACGCAAAGTGAGTATTACAATAGAAATTGGTGGAATGATTTCATATGTAAATTATCTAATATACGCGAATTAAGAAATGATTGTTGTCACGGAACATCCTTTAAACATAATCAAGAACAAAAATTAAGAAAACTGTTGTTTGATGATGAAGTATTTAAAAATTTGAAAGTAGGAAAGAAGATTGCCGAGAATATGAAAAAATCAATAAAATAACCACAAAGTTTCAATTACTTATTATTGAAAAATTATAATCTGTTTTAGATATAGATAAGCAAAGAATAAATGCATGAATCAAATTTTTCATAGTTAGAATTGTGGCGATAGATTTATATTTTACAATAAAGGTAAATATTCATTTTTATTGACATTACAATTTGTGCATTTTCATTATTTATAAAAAAGAAATAGATGAATAACACCTATTCCTATAGATTCCTAAGTTTTCCATACATAAGTAAAGCCTCTAAAGATTTGCAGTACATATGTTAGGCTCTAAATATATTTACATCATTTTCTAGGAATTTTAGAATTCGAGACAAATTAGTGCGACACTTTATCAAGATTTTTTAAAACAGCTTTCTATTGCGCAATAGAGAAAAGATACGTGAGTCGCGTTAATATATTTTTACAGCTATAATTTTCATATGATTACAAGCAGGTTGTCAGGCTTTGCATATTAATAACTGATTTTTAACTATTATTGCTGTCAAAATAGTACTTTTTTGTATGATACCATCCGTTTAGCCTATAAGACCTCCCTAAAAATTAAACTCCTTCTCCCATGCAAAACTACCCGATGCCTCCAGGCTTTTCGGCCAATGCGCACACCACGCAGGTACTTCAGGAGCCTCAATACGATCAAGACTAGGCGTATAAGGCTTTATATCCAGAACAGGTGAGCCATCATTCGCATCAATATAAGCAATCTGTACTACGCCCTTTTCATAATCAATATGAAGTTTCTCAACCGCGGTTAACGCAATCGGGTTCGGACGAATCGGAGATCTTGTCGCAAAGATTCCCATTTCCTCCGGAGCCTTTTTATATGGCTGTTTCGTCTTTAAAATAGTTCTGTACACATCCTCATCATAGCCGTCAAACCACCAGATAATTTGCAGATGGCTGAAACCATCCAATGCCTGCAACGCTGGAATATAATTCTCATCTACCTGAATAATTGTACCTCCCTCCTTACCACTGTGAATAGAACCTACTGAATGAACTTCAAATTTTGTCATAATTTTTTTCCTCCATTTTGTCTGTACTAATACGATAATCCCTCACACCATGTGAGGGTCAAGAGGTAAATTTCAATATTTGTTAAGCATGCGCAAAGGAATCTGCAATTCCGTGAGATAACTGCCAGCATCTTTCTCATTCCACGGACCACGGTGTATCATCTGCCGATTTGCACCTTTCATTTCATATTGTCTGTTTGTCTCCAGCCATTTTGCAAAGGATTGATAGGCCGCAGATATATTTGAAAAATCTCCATATACCATAAGTGAGGCCGTCAATGGCTCTTCTTCCACCTCACGACATTGGAATCCATCACAATCCCTGATTGCCTTTTTTACAGGCAGACACAATTCCACATCCACATTCGCTTCTCTGTAATCCTCATCATGATAAATGGAAAAAGTGGTTGGAGAACAATCAACTCTATGTTGCCTTGCAAAATCAGATAGCTTCTCCCAGAGCATTTCTTCCGCATAATAATCAGGAATTAGTTCTCTTATTGATACCACAAAACAGCTAGGAATCGATTTTATCGTAACATTGAAATGCAGATCAGCAGTTCCCTGGAGAAGGTCCTGCTTTGCATGATCAATTCTATGAAGCTTCTGTTCCTCTGCTTTTATCGCAAGTGCAATCTCCTTTTCCTTATTCTTTAATGCCTCCATCATCCTATCGTCATTTCCTAAAACTAAACCTTCCATCTCAGCAACTGTAAAACCACAATCCCGTAAATATAAAATCCTGTTCAAAACAGGAATCTGCTCCACAGAATACATGCGATATCCTGTCCATGGATCACTCTGTGCCGGATTTAGAAGTCCCACCTCATCATAATAACGCAGCATTCTGACAGAAACCTGCATTAGCTTGGAAAACTCACCAATACGAAACATAAACCGCCTCCTTTCTGCTTCTTATTATAAGGCAAGATTTTTATACTTCAATAGGAAACGTCATGTACATGCCAAGCACTGAATCTTACTTGAAAAGCCAGTAGACTACTGTAAAAATTACTATTTCTTCAAAACTATCCTAAATATGACTCTTAAAAAAATCTATAATAAAAACAATCATGGTATACAATTCGTCGCATTACTCAATCATATCTTTATGACCTACATCATTAATTGCCTATTCTTAAGTGAACCCTATCTGATTGATATGTACTTATTTCAAAGCTTACGATAATCATTTTCATATTTCACTAGGCATGGTAAAATATGTATATCATTCATAAATCTAACACAAGAGGATTTTCTTACATCACAATATATATCATAAATCATATCGTTAAACTGAAGGAGCATGAGCCATGGAATATTTAGATAAAGTAAAAGCACAGCTAAAGAAAATGTCATTAGAAGAAAAGGACGCATGGATATTAACGCAGGCAAAATTGATCTCCAATTACAAGCAAAATGATTTTTTAATGTCACTATCCGGGACAAAGAAAATCATCAATATGCCGACACTTGATGATATAGATACCTTATGTACGAGGATTGAAACAGGTGATATTTATCTTGAATATATTACTCATTATCACGAGTTCGACGAAGATGGTAGTTATATGGATGATTGGGTAGTCTGGTATAATGATCCATTTTCAATACTGCCAATGATGCGGAGAATTTTTGCCGGGTGCCATCAGCTTGTAATGTTGGAGGAATATCAAACGGTATACGATTTGTTAAGCAGGATTTTTGAATTAAAACTCTTTATTCAGGAGGGCGAAAATTCTGAGGATGCACCGGAAGAGGAATATATTGAATTGTCAGATTCTAAAATAAAAGAAGAATTATCTTATAATTTAGACAAAGCAGCTGCGGACTGGATAATCTCATTTATGTATTTAACAACCAAACTAAGCGATAAAGATCGTGCAGAAAAGCTTATCAAAATGTTAGAAACATCCATCAGCAAGAATCTAAAACTAAGAATTCTGAAGGATTTAGGCGGAACTGAGAAATTGTTTGTTTCTATGCAATCTGCTTTAGAAATTGCAATTGCTGATTTGGAAACCCAAAAGAAAGAAATTCTGAAAGCCGGTAACAGAAATAGAAAATTTTTTGAAATAGAAGATAAATTAACTCGAAGCAACGAACTTCTGATAGATATTCGTATGCGATGCTTAGAAAGGAAAAAGATAAAACAAATGGAATCATTTTTAGAGGATAGCTGGAATGATGTGTGTGAGGTTGTTGAGTGGTTGAGCTTTGAGAAAGATATTGATGATCAACCGGAAATTGATACTGTTTTGGAAATTTGTAAAGAACTCGTTCAATCTGATGAGATTCAGTATGATGAATGGCAGTTAAGAAAAAAGGTGCTAACCGATATTGTTGAACATGATTACTATGATAATCTTGGCGCTTCCGATATCATGGAAGAGCTTGCTGAAAAACTATGTACAAATGATGAAGAATACCTGGCATATGCGGATATACTGTATATCAATGAAAATAAAGAAAAAGCAGCGTTATTATATAATCAACATGGCAGAGAAGATAAGTATATTACTTATTTAGAAAATCATTTAGGAAGTGAGCAAAAGAATTATAATGCTTTAATTACATACTACAATCAGCATAATCAAAAGGATGATGCAATACGTGTTGCTCAGCTGGGATTAAAAAATTGTAAAGATGATTTAACAGATATCTTTATTTTTCTCCTTTTGCATACAAGAGAAAATGATGCTACATGGTTTAAAAAATTATTTGCTAGCGCAAAACGGAGAAAGAATGTGGATATGATAAAAATTGATATAGCAATGCAAAGGTGAATAATGTAATATTGGCGAAGTGTACACAGGTTTATGGAAATGATTTAGATTTATCTACTTAACACTTTTATAAACAATGCAAAATCAGATAGATGAAGCGAATACAGAAGTAAAAAAAGCCAATAACATAAGCAAATAGACATCAATATTTTATCATGATAGGAGAACTCTTATGCAATACGAGGAAAGAATACAGCATCTGGAACAGGAAAATGCATTTCTAAAAGCTGAACTAAGAAAAAGAGGGTATTTTTATCTTTCCGCAAATGAAAAGCTATCTACTATAGATAAAATAGAAATCTATTTAAGTTATTTCAGAGGAAGACCGGATGTTTATGCCGAAAGATACTTTAGTAAAAAGCATCAGAAATTCGGTTGGAATCCCGCATGTGACAGGAGTTTTCAAGCAGGGTGTAAAAAGGGAAAAATAAAAAATTATTGTAGTATCTGTCCAATCTCTCAATTTCCATCTCTGGATGGGGTTATCCTAAAACATCACTTCACTGGGAAACTGACATGCGAAGGGATTGGAATTTATCCTTTACTAACGGATAATACCTGTTATCTTCTGGCAATGGATTTCGACGAGGATAACTGGTTTGATGATATGCTGAGTGTCTACAAAATTGCACTTCGCTATGATATTTACCCTTTAATGGAACGTTCATCCTCTGGTCATGGCGGACATCTGTGGCTGTTTTTCGAAATACCAGTAAAAGCATTAAAAGCAAGAAAACTCGGTTCTTTGCTCATTCAAGAGGCAATGGAAGGTAATAAAAATCTAAACTTTGATTCCTTTGACAGAATGTTTCCCAATCAGGATTATCTGCCACAGGGAGGCTTTGGAAATCTGATTGCCCTACCGCTGCGACATGATGCGTATTTAAAAGGTAATTCCTCTTTTATCAATGATTTACAGCAGGTGATCGACCATCCCATAGAATATCTTGCTTCCTTGCCTAAACTGCAGGGACAGCAGCTGGATCAGATTTTGAACAGCTATTATAAAAATGATTATTTCTTTGATCAACAACAAATGGGATTATCCTTAGATACAAATACGAAATATTCCAAACAAATGTATGGTCTGGAAAATACCATGCTTTGTATAGAAAAAAAGGAGTTGAATCTTTATACGTTATCTGTATTGAAAAGACTTGGCTCCATGTACAATCCGGAATATTTTTTGAAACAGAAATTGAAAAAACCGATTTATCGGGAAACAACTCCCAGAGTACTGAGCTATTATGAAGAAGATGACAGGTATTTATATTTGCCGAGAGGACAAAAATATAAACTGCAAGAAATCTTTCCGGAAGCTGAAATACAGCTCGAAGCACAGGTAACAAAGGGTCAGGTAATCGATATAGCGTTTACAGGAGAATTGCGGCAGAATCAACAGGAGGCTGTCAATACACTGATGCAGTATGATATGGGAATTATGAAGGCAGTTCCGGGTTTTGGTAAAACAGTTATGGCATTGTATATGATAGCGCAAAGAACAGTATCCACTTTAGTTATCGTACCCAATAAAGAAATACAAAAACAATGGGAACAACGGATTCATGAGTTTTTAACCATACCGCCAGGTAAATCAAAAAGAGATTCCTATATCGGAATCTATAACGGCTCCAAGAAAAAACTGAGAGGGCATTTAGATATCGCCGTTGCTGCATCTTTAGCAAATTTAGAAGACATTGCAGTTACCCTAAAGGAATATGGCATGATTATCGTTGATGAATGTCATCATGCCGCCAGCGATACATTTTCCAGAGTATTGAGAAACGTGAATGCAAGGTATATATGGCTTTTCGGCAACTCCCAAAAGAAAAGACGGGTTGGAGAAAATCATGCATATGTTCTGCGGTCCTATCCGCTATGAAACCAGTTCATTTCAAATACAGAATACATATAGGTTTCAACAGCTCCTGATTCCCAGAATGACGACTATGCGGTGTCTGGATGATAGTAAAACCTACACGCAGTATTGCAGCGATCTTATGAACGACCAGATTCGAAATTATCTGATTGTGAAGGATGTGGTGAAAGAATTTCAGAATGATGGTAAAATCATTATCCTGTCAGAGCGTAGGCAGCACCTGACAATCTTATATGAGATGTTGAAGCACCTGCATATACATGTGTATGTACTGACGGGTGAAAGGAAAACAAAAGAGAGAAATGAAATCATTGCAAAAGTACGGAATTTTAATAGCAAGGAGAAATTCATCCTCTTGGCAACCAGCAAGCTTCTTGGTGAAGGCTTTGATTTACCTGCCTTATCAACGTTATTTCTTGTTATGCCGATTTCTGATGAATCCAGAATAGAGCAGTATACAGGAAGAATTCATAAAAATGTGGAAGGTAAGGATATGGTGAAGGTATATGATTATGTGGATGCTCATATACCCATGCTGGAAGGAATGTTTCACAAAAGGTTGAAGCAGTACCAGAAGGAAGGCTACTTTTTGCAGGAACAAAATCAGATCGTTGAAGTTTCTCAGCTGATGTATGAGGGACAGAGCTATAAACATGTATTTCTTGAAGATATAAAGGCATCCAGCAGTGAAATTCTGATTATGAACGCGCATTATGAGTTAGGAAAAATCAAAAGCTATTTTGATGTCCTGCAGGAAAAGGCACATCAAAATGTTCAGCTGTATGTCGTCTTGAATGATGAGCAAAGACAAAAGGAAATGCTTGTGCGGACGATAGAAGGAATGGGCGCAGCTATTTTGTACTCCAATCATTCAGCACATTTTGTTGTGATCGATAAAGAAATTATCTGGTACAGTGATATGGATTTCCTTGGAAGGGCCAAAAAAGATGGTTTAAGTACAAGGCTGAAAGATCCGCATCTGGTAAATGAAATTATGAAAATTGCACAGGATGAACAACTGCAAAATATAGAGAATGATAAAAAGATAAGCTTATGGTGAATAAGAAAAGTGATGTAAAATATAAAAGCCAGATACTCCAATGCCATTTGGAAGAAAGGAAAAAAGCTGTATGAAAAACATGCCATTCTGGAAGCTTTTGCTGTAAATGATACCAAAGCCTGTTTCCGCGTAAAAAGGAAGGATTGACTAAACTGTGGTTTTACAGAAAACAGAGCATGCCGTTGCGATTGCTTGCAACTGTTCGTGTTTTGGAGAATGGTAGCACAAGGTAGCTGTATTACCGTATCTTAAAAAGCATCGCATCCAGTATTGAAAACCGAAAACAGACTGGTCACTATGGAGATTAGTCATTTGGATGATTTTAAGCTTGAGGTTGAGCAACAACTGTATGAACTGGATGAAAATGATGAGGATATATCGTATGAGGGATGACTGTATTTACGCTATCAGAAAATTCGACATGAAAGGCATATGGAAACAGCCACGGATGCCGATTTATTTATCAAAGAAAATCGTTGTATCACCTGATGTATAGATGGTGATTGTTAAGGATTTGAATGAGAATCCGGAATCTATAAAAGCGGTAATTTCAAACATGAAGGAACAGGATATGATGTTCATGCTAAGCGAAGCAATACGGGCTGTGAAGGAATCTGATTCCTCAGCATAGGAAGCATTGATGATATGCTTTCAAGAGAAACTGTTGGAATTGGAACATGTATTTAGAAATACAGTTCCATAAGGCAGGATAGCAGGAAAGTCAAAACTGTAATTACATTCTTATAAGAATCGGAGGTCCCCATATGGATGAGCATTTTATTTATATCGTACTGGAAATCGTATCGGAAATACCCAAAGGAAACGTTGCGACCTATAAACAGCTTGCAAAGCTGGCCGGCAGAGAGCGAAATGCCCGTCAGGTTGGCAAGATTCTTTCCGCATCCTCCCTGTATGGCGAATACCCGTGCCATCGCGTCGTTAACAGTGCCGGAAGGACTGCACCGAATTGGGATGAACAGAAAGATCTACTCATAGACGAGGGCGTTACCTTTAAACCCAACGGAAACGTTGATCTCAAAGCCTGTCAGTGGAAGATATAAAGCAAGCACCTCTTTATACCACAGACCCACCAACAAAATCCAAACAGAGGCACGCACAACCTGAAGAGCGAACTTCCCCAACTGCTGAGTGACAAATTATTTTCAAAAAGCATACATCAACCGTGCAGTTTCTAATGAGAAACCATCATTTCCTGAAATAACGCTAACAGATTCAGGGAAAGTGTTTTATAATGAACCTAATAGGGACCCTCCCTTAAAAACTTATCATACAAGGAGCAATCAATTATGAAAAAAATATTCGTCTGGTTATATGTGATATTGACAGTACACTCGTCACTACAGAAAGGGAGTTGACACCACGAACGCGAGATGTCATCAATCAGCTGCACGCACAGGGAATCTACTTCGGTATCGCATCTGGCAGGCCGTTAGATGAACTAGCAAAAAAAGCAGAGCTGTGGGGCATCCACTATGCTTTTGATATTCTCATCGGTATGAACGGCTCTGAGCTTTGGGATAACCTGCATCAAAAGGAATACAGTTATTTCAAAATGAAAAAGGACTGGATTCAGGAAACCATGAACTTAATGAAACCCTTCGATTCCAACTGCTTTATCTATCGGGATGACTGCCTGCTCTGCGAACGAGATGACGCACACATGCGGAAGTCTGCTTTGACCAGTGACAAGCGTATGGTTGTTGTGGACGCGCTTTCCGTTATGTATGAACAGGAGAATGCCAAAATCATGTACCGTGTCAAAGAAGCAGACGTTGATGAAATCGAGCAGTATTTAAAAGAACATCCATCTCCCTACTACAAGGGCTTCAAAACACAGCCGACCCTCATTGAATTTGCAGATCAGCGGGTTTCCAAGGCCTATGCTCTGAAAAAATTCTGTGAATTTAACAAGATAACCCCGGAAAAGGTGGTTGCCTTTGGTGACACGACGAATGACAATGATATGCTGCAATACAGCGGTCTGGGTGTCTGCATGAGCAATGGCAGTGATGACACAAAGGCGATTGCGGATGATATCACGAAATGCAGCAACGATGAAGACGGCTTTGCGCAATACATGGAAGAAAATTTTCTGAATATATAAAAGAGCATTTACGAAACCAGTGCAGACTTGAGCTGTTCACCTGCTTTCATGCCTTAACACAAAACCACAGGAAAAACGGTACTCCTCTCTCACCTCAGCATACTCCTGTATCCTGCAATGTGCTACAGGCAGACTTCAGTTTCTCCACACGGTTAATGTTACAGCGCTTTATGACTAACAAAGCAGACAAATGAGTACGAGAATATGTACATAAAAGTTATCCGTCAAAAAAGCTTTTATTTATGGGCAATGGTGTCAACCTCAGCCTTAGAAATATAGATGATGTCATTTCTTTTCTCCTTTAAAAGTTATGATAAACAAAGACATCGTATCGTAGTTAAGTTTTTGCACATTTCACTATTGTTTAATGCTAAATATGATTAACGTGTAGTTAAGCAAAGGTGGTATTTATATGTTCTTGTGAGTTATTCCAAACAAAAAAGGTAAGAAAAGACCTTTTTCTGCAATTTTGTAGAATCTTACAGGGGTGAAAATGGTAGGCCTAAACACCGGACTGTAGCTAAACTTAGACAAATTTGATGGCGAACGCATTCTTTATCTCAAGGCTGCTTTTGGGAAAGGTGAATCTAAGGAGATATTACATCATGAGCTACTCGTAGTTAAGAGTGTTGAAACGAAACAATCTGCATTATTTCTTAGATTTAGCAGATATATTTGCTCTGATAGAATCTGTGAACTTATACGCAAACATCCTAATAACTTTATTCGTGCTTATAAATTCCCATGGTATGATGTTCTTTTCTATCTGTTTTTCCGTTCTGAAAAAATGCATAGAATCTGAACCTTCAAAATATTATAGTGATATCGGAAAGCCTGATCTTCGTATTAGTAAACAAGCTGAAATGTGGATCACATAGCGGTAAGGAACCTTAAGCTGACTTACCAACGTAAAGCGTCTGAATATGGCGCTTTTAATTTTATACGACATATAGTGCGTATAAATGTGTATAAAAATATTGACATACGCATTAATACGTATTATAATAAAGACAGGAAGGGAGGTCATACGATGCCGATGACTTCAAAGCAGATGGTTAAACTGCTTAAACAGAACGGTTTTATTGAGATACGACAGGCAGGTTCGCATAAAATATTGAACAATCCTGTGACCAATAGAAGCGTCGTTGTTCCTATTCATGCAAAAGATTTACCAAAAGGCACTGAAAGGAATATTCTAAAACAGGCGGGGCTGTTATAGCCCATGACCTGAGATAAGAATATACCGAAAGAAATAAAATTAAAGGAGGAAATGATTATGAAGGTGATGTATCCAGCTTTGTTTGAAAAAGAAGATAGTCGCTACAATGTTACGTTTCCAGATTTGCCAGAAGCGATCACATGTGGAGACACATTAGAGCAGGCGATTGAGATGGCCAAAGAGTGTTTAGGTCTTTGTTTGGATGTGAGAAAAGAAAACAAAGAAGAAATTCCTGTAATGAGTGATCCATCTAGGATCAATTGTGCAAACGGAACGTTTGTTATGATGATTGAATTTGATTCCATCGATTTTAACAAACGTTATAACAAAAAAGCGATAAGGAAAAATGTTACGATTCCAGCTTGGCTTAATGAATTAGCTGAGGAAAAAAACGTTAACTTTTCAAACGTACTACAAAATGCGTTAATGAAGAAACTAAATATTTGAGATTAGCTATATTTAGTGAGTACCCAATGAGGTGCTTTTCTTTTACTCAGGAAGGAGTGTGATAAGATGCCGAAGAAACCGGATGAGCGAATAGAACCAGCCAAGCAAATGTATCTTGATGGTATGAAATTGATTGATATAGCAAAGTAGTCGGATCTGCCAGAAGGGACTGTTCGGCGTTGGAAGTCCACTCACAAATGGGATAGCGAGCGTTCGGATAAAAAGGATGCGAACGTTCGGAAAAAACGAGGAGGCCAGTAAGGTAACAAAAATGCCACTAGACCAACTGGAAATCAACATGCCCGTAAGCACAGGCTTTTTCAAGGGGGCTGCCTGAAATAATCAATACAACATATCTGGAGGCGCCTGCAGCACACATCCCCAAAGAAATACAAGCGTATCCTAAAACACTGTTCACCGCATATAAAAAGTATCCGTAAGGGATTAGCTTTCACTAGGAACGAATCCTACGACCATCCGGATACTTTTTTGTAGCTTCAAACATTCTGTCTGTAAACCTAACAATATATCTTCTCAACACTCACATGCAGCGCATCGACGATACAATCATCCAGCACATCTGCTCAGAAACACCGGGACACACCCTCTTGCCGCATGCAAAGCATATCTGTAGACCACTACTCCATACTCTTCAAAGACTCCACCATATCAATATGATTCAGTACACGGTTTGTAATCAGATTCACAACAACAGCGAACCCAAAGGATAACAGCACCGTATACAGATAACTGATCGGGCGTATAGTCACCGCAAAATGGATGGACGGCATATTCAGCACATACGTAAGACTCTGCGCAAGTATCGTACCGGCAGGAAGCCCAACCAGAATACCCAGCAATGTCAGAAGCAGCGTCTCCTTATTCACATAGGAATGCACTTCCTTATCATAAAAGCCCAGCACCTTGATGGTCGCAAGCTCCCGTACCCGCTCTGAAATATTTGTAGTCGACAACGTGAACAGAACAACGAAGGCAAGAGCGGCAGCCATGGCTAAAATCAGATACACAACCGAGGTTATCAGGGAAAAGGAGGTTTCAAATGCATTCTGCATCGACGAAGTGCTTACAACAGACAACACATCATCCCGCTCCTCCAGCTTCTGCACATACCTGTCCTTCTGCAGTTCACTGACCTTACCCTTATAATTCGCCAGCACTGCATTATCCTCATAAGAGCCGAACAGCTTCTCATAGGTGTTTTCACTCATATAAATCGTATTTCCCAGGTAATTCTGAACGATCCCCGTGACCTTTACACGCTCTTCCTTCAGATCGCTGTTTTGCACACGTATCGTATCCTTCACAGAAAAATCCAGAACCTGCGATGCATTCTGTGTCACATATACATCGCCCTCCTCAAGCGTTACCGGATCACCGTTCAAATCCTCCAGTGAGAGATACGAAGCCACATCCGCCTGTTTGGAAAAGACCATCAGCTGTACGCGTTCTTCCTTATTTCCGCTGCTCTTGATTGTGGCATTATCCACCAGCAGAGCCATGCACTCGCTCACCTCATCATTCTTTGAAAGCGATTGATATACATGCGCTTCATCCGTCATCACCATGAGATCATAGCGGTAAATATGCTCATACTGTCTCGGAATCAAGGCACTGACGGAATCATTGATCGCCATGGCACACAGCACCAGCGCACTGCAGCCCATAATCCCGAACACCGTCATCAGCATTCGTTTCTTATAGCGAAACAGATTCCTTGCCGTAACCTTATTCAAAAACGTCAGATTTCTCCATAACGGACGAATCCGCTCCAGCAGAACTCTTGCGCCTGTTCGTGGCGCCTTAGGCCGCATCAGTACAACCGGCATATGCTTTAGCTCTTCGTGAACCGCAATCCACACGGCAACCAGTATCCCACCAGTAAACAATGCAATTCCACCGATTCCATACCATGCGTCAAACTGCAGACTGTAATTCGGAATCAGGTATAATGTCTGAAAGATACGGAACACAAACTTCGGAAGCAGAAGGAATCCGCCGATATCCCCGATGATACCTCCCAGCAGACAGGCACTCCCCGCATACAGGAGATATTTCTTCATAATTTCTATATTTCGGAACCCCAGCGCCTTGTAGGTGCCGATCAACAGGCGTTCTTCCTCAACCATTCTGGTGATTGTCGTTAACGCAATCAGAATCGCAACCGTAAAAAATACAATAGGGAAGGCTGTACCAACCGCCTCGATGGAAGCCGCATCACTTTCAATATTGCTATAGCTGGAAAGTGATGAACGATCCTGGATGTACCATTTCGGATGCTGAATGGAAGAGGTATCCACATGGGCAGCGGCCTGCGGATCGACTGCATATGCCGCAAGCTTCATCTGCTCCACCAGCTCGTCATAGCGTCTGTCCTCCTGCTGCTGCTTCACATCCTGTTCCAGCGTTTTCTTTGCCCGTTTGATCAGCGCCTCATATTCCTGGGAATACGACGCCATATCCCGGCTGCCCTTCACCTGTACATAGGCTGCCGTATATGCAGGGAAAGAAATACCGTCCTCCCTGATAAAGCATACATAACGGCTGGCTGAAATGGAGCGAAAGGAAGCTGCCCCGTCTTTGTTATTCAAATCCGAAGGGTCCTGTACGATGGCCGATATGGTGTAAGTACTTCTAATCTGCGATGGTTCATGAAACTGAATCGTATCACCGATTGTTTTTTCGCTGTCATCCGCATAGGTTTTAGAAACAGCAATCTCTTTCTCGTTTTCAGGCAGTCTCCCCTTCAGGAGATAAGGTGTATTCAACTGTCCGCCCAGTGTCTGCACATCCATATTCTGTGAACTGCCATTTACGGAGGTGTACACCGTTTCACGATAGACGCCTTCTGCGCGCTCGATCCCATTCGCCTTTCGCAATGCCGCAAGATCGTCCTCGTTCAGCCCCATCGTTGACACAACCTGAATATCGAATACCTGCTGTTCATCGTAAAACTGATCCGCACTGTATCGCAGATCGTCACAGGCCGCCTTCAGACCACTCAGCATCATGACACCAAGCGCAGTGATAATCAGGATGGAACAAAAGCGCTTCTTATTGCGGAATATCGTTCTGCGGATATCTTTATTGGATGCTTTCATCATCTCACCACGCAATTTCGGAAATCGGCAGCGGTGTATTGCGTACCATTTCGCTGACTGTACCATTTTTAAAGCGAATAATGCGATCCGCCATCTGGGCAATGGCCGCATTGTGCGTAATGATGAGTACGGTCATCCCTTCCTGGCGGCTCAGCTTCTGTAACAGCTCCAAAACCATCCGCCCGCTTTGATCATCCAGCGCACCGGTCGGCTCATCACAAAGCAGCAGCTTCGGCTTTTTGGCGATGGCTCTGGCAATGGCAACCCGCTGCTGTTCTCCCCCAGAAAGCTGCCCAGGGAAATTACTGCTTCGATGGGACAATCCGACGAGCTTCAGAATTTCACCTGCATCCATGCTGTCCTTCTTCATCTGATTTGCCAGCTCGATATTCTCAAGGGCGGTCAGATTTGGTACCAGATTATAAAACTGAAATACAAACCCGATATCATAGCGCCGGTATTCCACCAGCTGTCTGCGATTGCAGGCGGTGATATCTCTGCCATCCACAAGCAGCTGTCCGCTGGTGGCGGTATCCATACCGCCCAGAATATTCAATGCCGTCGTCTTGCCGGCACCTGATGGTCCCAGAATGACCGCAAGCTCGCCCTGCTCTACGCAAAAGCTGGCACCGTCCAGCGCTCTGGTTATGACATCTGCACGATGATAATGCTTTGCGATGTTGTCAAATGTGATATATGCACTCATAAAGTCCTCCATAATTCCTATGAACTATTATAAAATGGAACGTAAAACGTATCAATAAACAATATACAACACGTTGTTGAGTGATTGAAATACAGCGGACGGCATGGTATCATAAAGCAAGGTGAAGCGTGAAAGAAAAGCTGTGCAGGCAGCCTTACATGATTAGAACCGACGATGTGCAATACCTGTATGATTATGGTGTTCATTCACAACTCTTATCCCCGTGATACGCGTTCCTCATCAGTACGTTTACCAGCAAAATCATCAGCTCCACGTACATGTTCTGCAGTGTTATAAACTACACAGCTAACGATTCTTTCAGAAGCATGTATTCCCGTTATTCCATCCGATTCTATGCCAGCGTAACACTCTTATCATACAAAAAGCAACCCGACAGCGGCATAGAACGAAGCAGCTTTGCTTAGGTACTATGTGTGTACCACCCTATAAACATCCAGTGCTTTCCTGATAGTGCTGCATAATAGAAAGTGCATAATGAAAAATCCAAAACACCGCCATGTTTCATAGCTATGCATGAATTTTCAGAAAGAAGGGAAAAGCCACTATGAAAAAACAACCGCAGATTACAGAACAGACAAAGGACAAGCTGCGCTCAGCCTTCTGGACACTTTATTCCAGTAAGCCGATCGATAAAATCACCATAAAGGAAATCACAGATCTAGCAGGCTATAACCGTGGAACCTTCTATTTGTATTATAAGGATGTCTATGATATCTTTGCATCGATTGAGACGGAGCTGTTGCAGGCGTCTGAGCAGATTCTTGAAACGGCAAGAGAAAGCGAGCTGTCCGGGTTAAAAAATCATATGAGCATGATTATGGCGCTGGCAAGGAAATATTCCGCCTATGTAAGTGTATTGCTGCGAGACCCCTCCAGCAACCAGTTCAGCAGAAAGCTGCGGGAAATGATCTGGCCAATACTGCGTCCGTATGTAATCCAGCATCCCTGTACAAAACAGGAGGAAAGCATTCTGGAGGAATTTTACCTCTGCGGTCTGCTTGCCGCAATATCAAGCTGGGTCAAAGAGGAGGAGCCGCTTCCCATTGATCAGTTTATCAGCTTTGTGTTATCCAATGTGCTGCCATTCAGCAAGGAAGCTTGAATACAGTGTTTTGCAGGCCATCAGGAATGTATGCAGGAAGCATCGGTACTTTGATTTTGCGCATACAGAATAGTAGAATTATCTGTAGAGTATCCACTTGTATAAAGGACGATAGAACCATCTGTGAATTGCATACAGGGCTGTAGGAACTCCTGCAGCAGTCTGATGAGGCTGAGCATGAATTATGAAATGAGATGAGAGGGTGACGATATGAGGATAGCTATTGTAGAGGATGAGCAGGATTTAGCCTTGGAGCTGCATGCACTCCTGCAGAAGCTGGGCAGCCACAGCATTGCGCTGTTTCCCGGAGGAGAGCAGTTTCTATTCGCATGGGAGGAGCAGCCCTATGATCTTGTGTTTCTGGATATACAAATGAAGGGTATGAACGGTTTAAAGATAGCCCGCAAGGTGCGGGAAAAGGACGCACACGCCTATCTTGTGTTTCTGACAAATGATCCATCCTTCGTATTTGAAGGCTATGAGGTAAATGCTGTCCGCTATTGGCTGAAGCCGGTACAGGAGGAAAAGCTTTGTCAGCTTTTGGATCAGCTGGAAGCACCGAAAGCGTATCTGTTATGGTCCATAGATGGAGAACTGCGCAAGCTGTATGAGGAGGATATTTATTATTTGGAAAGTGATGCACATTATGTGCGCTGTCATCACCGCAAGGGGATCTTCCGCATGAAGGGCAGCTTTCAAAAGGAATGTGCCGGACTATCCAGCGACTTTCTGAACTGCCATCGCAGCTACTGTGTGAATCTGAATCACATCCATGCTCTGCGCAAGGATGGCTGTGTGCTGGATAATCAGGAATGCATCCCGGTAAGCAGAGGAATGAAGCAGCGGGTGCAGGAGGAAATTATGAAGCGCTGCAAGCGGGATTTGTTATGCAGATTCTGATACTGCTGCCGCTGCTGGTTCACCTGTGGCTGCTGCGGAAGCAGAGAAACAGACTGCTGTGGGAAGGCGCAGCTTCCCTGATCGTCTTTTCTGCACTCCTGTATACAGGGGATCGCCGGCTGTATGCCGCATTTCTTCTGCTTATTTTTATCCTGGATACAGACGGGGAGTATATCCTGCATATCATCGTACCCGTTTTTATCCTACTGACCTGGCCGCTTTCGTATGCCCCCTTTGTCTGGACACTGATGGAGCTTGTGCTCGTACTCTATGATAAGCTGATGATCCGCAGCTATGAACAGCAGCTGCAGGAATATCAGAATAAGGTATTTGACCGGCAGGTGCAGGAGGTGGAGCATATGTATACCACCATGCGTGCATGGCGGCATGACTATCATAATCACCTGCAGAATCTCAAGGCGAAGCTGCGGAAAGCGGAGGTGGAGGAATCTCTCGGTTATCTGAATGAGCTGGAACAGGAGCTGGATGATATCCGTCAGCTGGTGGAAACCGGAAATGCCAATATGGACGCAATCCTCAACTCCAAGCTTTCTCTGGCACTGGCGCAGGGAATCGATATCCATGTAAAGGCTAGCGTTCCGGAAAGCATACCGTTTCAGGATACGGATATGTGTGCTCTGCTGGGAAATCTGACGGATAACGCGGTGGAGGCCTGTGCAAAGGTAAAGGAGCAGCCGTTTTTACGGCTGTATATCGGTCTGTACAAGGGACAGCTGTATATCTCCTGTACCAACGCCACCAGTGAAGTGGTGCGTAAGCTGGATGCGGACTATGTGACAAGGAAACGCGGCAATCACGGACACGGGTTAAAGCGTATGGATCTGATTGTTGAAAAATATGATGGCTTTATACAGCGAAAAAATGAGCCGGGGGTATTTACTACAGAGATTATGCTGCCGCTGCAGGAATCTGAAATACTCGGAAGGAAAATGCTGTAAGAACACTGATGAGGCATTCCTTCTGTATGCATCAGCCTCTGCACTGGCATGATCCGGTTTCTTTCAAACTGCGCCATATCCTGTAATGGAGAGGGGCTACAACCATTCGTGTACGGAAATCTGCAATTCGTGCACGTTTTGTTATTTTTGAGAGCTTTTGCTTTATACTGCAGATGTGAGGTGAGAATATGAAAAAAACGATACCGGGAAATATGCTGTATCTGCTTAACATTTTATGGAAAATTGACCGCAGCACCTTTTGGAGCATGCAGCTTCATATACTGCTTGGCGCAATTGTCCCCTTTATTTCTGTACTGATTCCCAGTGTGATTATAAATCTGCTGTTGAAGGAGCGCTCATTATCAACTTTTGTATTTGTATTGGGAGGGCTGTTGCTGCTGTATGGGATCCTGCAGGGACTGGTCAGCTATTTAAACGAATACAATGCATTTGCGTTTATCAAAAGCCGTGGACTGTATTTTGTCCGTAATGTATATCTGGGAAGAGCCCATCTGGATTATGCTTTACTGGAAAATGAGGAATACAAGAAAATCCTGGAGGACGCGGTAGAGGCAATCGAAACCAATAACAACGGGCAGGAGGGGATGTTCCATGACTTCATCATCTTTGCCACATCGCTTCTGGGACTGATACTGTATGCACTTGCAAGCTCTGGACTCAGTATATTGTTCGTCCTAGGTCTGCTTCTGCTCGTGGTTTTGCAGTATGCATTGTTTTCCATCGCCAGACATTATGAATATTCACACCGCCCTGAGCTGGACGGCTATCTGATTGAAACGCGCTACCTGAATCAGATTGCATACGATACAGCGGCAGGCAAGGATATTCGTCTGTATCAGCTGCAGGACTGGATCAATGACAAATTTGAACATGTAAACCGTTTGATTGCCCGTATTCGCGCAAGGGATTACAGTGCCTATATGCTGGTGGATACACTGGGAATTCTGCTGGATTTTGTGCGTGATATCGCCTGCTATGCATTCTTGATCAATCAGCTGATTGCAGGAATGGCAATAGATGAGTTTGTGTTTTATCTCGGTATTATTTCCGGTTTTTCTCTTTGGTTTAAAAAGGTGGAGGAAAGCTATGCGAGAATGTCGGTAAACAATGTGCTCATTAACCGGATGCGTACGGCATTGCAAATGAAAAACAGGATGCATCATGGCAGCGGTGTCAAATTGGATCAGAAAGAGATAACGATCACCCTTGATCATGTATCCTTTTCCTATCCGAATCAGGATAGAAGCATATTGGATGATATTTCCTTTACTCTGCATGCGGGACAAAAGCTTGCACTGGTCGGCGCAAACGGAGCCGGAAAAAGCACAATCGTAAAGCTGATTCTAGGCTTTTATACACCAAGTGCGGGAAGCATTTATATCAACGGCACGAATATACGTGAGCTGGATCTGGATGATCTGTACGCACATATCACAGGGATTTTTCAGGACGCTGTGATGCTGAGCTATTCCATTGCGGAAAATGTAAGCATGCAGGATATCACCGATACCGATCTGCAGCGAGTGAAGGATTGCCTGAAGCGCTGCGGACTCTGGAATTTTATATCCGCACTTCCACAGCAAGAGCTGACGCATATTGGCAAGGATATCGAAGAGGATGGGATTCAGCTGTCCGGAGGTCAGAAGCAAAAGCTGTTTATGGCCAGAGCGCTGTATCGTGACTTTGGATGTCTACTGCTGGATGAACCAACTGCGGCGCTGGATGCACTTGCAGAAAAAGCGCTATATGAAAGCTATCACGAGCTGACACAGGGAACCTCCAGTCTGTTCATTTCGCATCGGCTCAGCTCCACGAGATTCTGTGATGAAATTCTCGTGCTTGATCAGGGACATATCGTAGAGCGGGGAAGCCATGAGGAGCTGCTGGGAAAACAGGGAATTTATGCGGCGATGTTTCAGGCACAATCGCAATATTATGAGGAAGAGGGTGATGGATGTGAATGCATGGCAGGAAATTAAAAAATTTACCGGTATTGTTCGCTTAAGCAATCCGCATATTGTCTGGATTTGGGGTGGCTATGGAATTACAAATGCGCTGTCTCCGTTCATTACCCTGTATTACTCCGCAGAAATCTTGAATCAGCTGATTGTAAAAGAATATACAGCTGCATTTCAAACGGCGCTTCTCATGTGCACAGGGGTACTGATCTGCTCCCTGCTGGCAAAGGCGTTTTATAACCGTCTTCAGGTCATCTGTCGTACAGCGGTACAGCGAATTGATCAGAAGCTGCTGTATAAGGCGATGCGCATGGAATATGAGCTTATGGAAACACAGGAAACCATGGATACGCTTAGAAGAACACGGAATTCCAGCAATGGCTCCGGTAAGATTGACTCTGCAATCGAGAATTTCGCATTATGCAGTTCCTCACTCTGTACGATTCTTCTGGCACTGCTTGCGTTAGGTACTTTGATGCTGCAGATTCGCACCTGGGATATATACCTTCTTCTTCTGCTGGCAGTTCTGGCTGTATTTCTGCTATTTAAGAATGCATTCGCAAAGAAGCACGGTGCGCTGCTGGAAAAGCTCTGTAAGGAAAACGATCATAACAATGCTTTGGTTAATTACCTGTGGAGTCTGTTCTACAGGATGGAAACGGCTAAGGAAATCCGTCTTTATCATATGGATCCGCTGTTTGAAGTGAAAAATGAAAAGCTTATGCAGGATCCGGCTTTCCGCAGCTTCGGAAAGGATAACGGAAAGCTGCTGTTTCAAAGTGATTTGCTGGGGCAGGTACTTTCCTTCAGTGCCTACATTTATGTAGCTACCCTGGCTATGCGCTCCATTATATCCATCGGACAGGTATTGTATATGGCTGGCATCATCCTGAAGGCAGTGGATGCGATTGCACAATTTCAGGTAGACTATGCACAGCTTCGCCATCAGCTCTCCTATCTGAATGCATTTTATGATTTTCTGCACCTTCCCAATATGCATTATGATGGAACGCTTCCCATTGAAAAGCGGGATGACGGAGAATACGAGTTTGAATTCCGTCATGTTTCCTTCCGTTATCCGCAACAGAAAAACGATGTCCTGCATGACGTGAATATTCGGTTTCATTTAAAGGAAAAGCTGGCGATTGTGGGGATGAACGGCGCCGGAAAAACCACGATTGTGAAGCTGCTTTGCCGGCTGTATGATCCAAGTGAGGGTGAAATATTATTGAACGGTATTAATATTCAAAAGTACGATTATGCGGAATACACAAGTATCTTCTCTGTCGTATTTCAGGATTTTGCGTTATTCTCCTATCCGCTGGATGAAAATGTCGCAGGAGCATCGGCACCAAACGCCAAAAGGATTGCGTCTGTCCTGCAGCGGCTGGATATATGGGAGCGCATCAAGTCGTTTACCGATCAGGAGCATAGTCTTCTGTTTACGGATTATGCGAACGGTGTGAATGTGTCTGGCGGGGAGGCACAGAAGCTGGCCATTGCCAGAGCCCTGTATAAGGATGCTCCCTTTGTGATACTGGATGAGCCAACCGCCGCACTGGATCCGCTGTCGGAGGCGGAAATTTATGAGCATTTCGATATGCTGGTACAAGGAAAAACCACCCTGTATATCTCCCACCGTATGAGCTCCTGTAAATTCTGCGACCGCATCATTGTTATGGAACAGGGGGAGGTGGAGGAAGAGGGAACACACGATACTCTGCTGAAGGAAAATGGTGTGTACGCACAGCTTTGGAATGCGCAGGCGGAGTACTACAGTGAGTAATGCTGTTCCTGATAAATTCCTTATACGTGAACATTGCTCGGCATGGTACTCCGGTGTTGAAAAGAGAAGTCTGAAAAATGACTGCCTCCTAATGCTTGATATAGGAAAGCAGAAGAAAATTATTTGATAGCATGCACTTAGGATGATCCTGTATATCTTCATGATAGTAAATCAAAGCAATGAGAAAGAACTTCCCTGTGAGGTTCTTTTTTAACGAAGTCAAGACGATTTCCGTAGCGTATCTGGTATCAGATATATGGAAGAACCAGCTTGAAATCGGACTGTGACAGTACTTTCATCCATAATTCGATGGGGATACACTGTTCTAAGAACACTTATGCATACACGCCATATGCTGGAGCATCATGTATAGAATGTGATGAATCACCAATATTTCAGAAAGAAAGTCATACAGCTGCCGTACAGTAGGAGAAACTGAAACAATGTCTATGATCAGCTATGACATCCCTTATAGTTTGTGCAGGCTTTCTCAGAATTTCAACGGCAAACAGCCACTACAGCTTAGAAAAAAATGTAAAAAAAACTATCTTTTTATTTTCATACGGGGCAAAAAGCGTTAAAATGAATCTGTGCTATGCGCAAAAAGAAAAGAAAGAGTTAATTGGAGGTAAGATATGAGCGGTTTTTTTGGAGTAGCTTCAAAAGAAAACTGTGTACTGGATGTGTTTTTTGGTGTAGACTACCATTCACATCTGGGCACGAGACGTGGAGGAATGGCGATACATGGAGAAAAGGGCTTTGCCCGTGCCATTCATAACATCGAGAATTCTCCGTTTCGTACGAAATTCGAAAAAGATATTGAGGAATTTGATGGAAATCTTGGAATCGGATGTATTTCAGACAATGAGGCACAGCCGCTTCTGGTAAAATCCCATCTGGGCTCCTTTGCCATCACAACGGTTGGCCGTATCAACAATCTGGAAGAGCTGCAGAGTCTATGCTTTGAACGCGGGGTTACACACTTTCTGGAGATGAGTACCGGAGAGGTGAATCCAACAGAGCTGATTGCTTCGTTAATCAATCACAAGGCAACCATCGTAGAAGGCCTGCAGTATGTACAAAGTCTGGTCAAGGGCAGTATGAGCATATTGCTGATGACACAGTATGGTATTTATGCGGCAAGGGATTTACTTGGAAGAACACCAATCGTTCTTGGAGAAAAGGAGACGGGCTTCTGCGCAACCTTCGAGAGCAGTGCATTTTTGAATCTGGGCTACCATCACTACCGTGATCTGGGAGCCGGAGAAATTGTCTTCATCACTCCGGAGCGTATTGAGGTACTGCAGAAACCAAGGGAAAAAATGAAAATCTGTTCCTTTCTGTGGGTTTATTACGGTTATCCGACGTCCACCTATGAGGGAGTCAATGTGGAATGTATGCGAAACCGCTGTGGTGAGCTGCTTGCCGGTCGTGATGATGTAGAGGTGGACAGTGTCGCAGGTGTTCCGGATTCCGGAATTGCACATGCAGTAGGGTATTCCAATGTCTCCAGCGTGCCGTTCGCAAGACCGTTTATCAAATATACACCAACGTGGCCGAGATCCTTTATGCCAACAGGACAGATGCAGCGGAATATGATTGCGAAGATGAAGCTGATACCGGTACAGGAGCTGATTCGGGATAAGCGCCTGCTGTTAATAGATGATTCCATTGTGCGGGGGACGCAGCTTGGGGAAACTACGGAATTCTTATATGAAAGCGGTGCGAAGGAAGTACATGTCCGTCCAGCCTGTCCGCCGATTATCTTTGGTTGTAAATATCTTAATTTTTCACGCTCAAAATCGGAAATGGATCTGATTACACGCAGAGTCATCCGCAAATTGGAGGGTGATGATGTATCGAGTGAGGTACTGGCGGAATACGCAGATCCTGACAGCGAACGCTATCAGAAGATGTGTGAGGAAATCCGTCAGCGCTCCAACTTCACATCCCTTCGCTATCACCGTCTGGACGATATGATTGCATCCATCGGACTGGATAAATGCAAGCTGTGTACATATTGCTGGGATGGCAAGGAAGACGACGAGGAGTAGGGAAAAGAGGCTTCGTCTGCTTTCTGAAGGAGAATAGAGCGGATAATGAGAACATCTTACCTGTTTTCGAAATAATAAAGAAATGGAGATACCTATGCAGTTGATGCAAGTCAGGCATACGTATCTCCTTTTTTTGTAGGAGCAATACTGCTTTCTGTGTAATTTACTGCAGTAAGACAAAAGAGCCAGTTGCTTTCACAAACAAAAAGAATACAGCGTATGTGCTTGACAGCTAACGATTATTAGCCTATACTGACAGTAGAAAGGCTAATGATTGTTAGCTGAAGGGAGAATAGCCATGAAACAGTTATCCACAAAGGAGCGTATCCGTACGGAGGCACTGCATCTGTTTGCACAATATGGATATGATGCAATCAGTGTCGCACAGATCGCAAAGGCGGTCGGCATACAGGCTCCGTCCTTATACAAGCATTATGCAAGCAAGGAGGACATTTTTCTTGCCATCATAAAGGAAATGGAAAAGCGCTATGCACAGCACGCTGCCGGTATGCAGATCAATGGCAGTGATGCAGAGGAAGACGGAAAGCTGTACACCCGGATTACCGATGACCAGCTTATTGATATGGGGGTGCATATGTTTTCTTATTTTCTTCACGATGCGTATGAGAGCAGCTTTCGCAAAATGCTGAATATGGAGCGCTACCATAATCAAAGACTTGCAGAGCTGTTTCAAAAGCAGTATTTCGATGATGCAATTGCATATCAGACAGTGATCTTTCAGCACTTGATGAAAGCAGGTATTCTGAAGCCGCTTGATCCGCAGATTACGGCACTGCAGTTTTATTCACCAATCTTTCTGCTGCTTCAGCTATGCGATTCCAACCCACAGTATGAACGAACGGCAATCGAACTGCTTCAGCAGCACATTCGACAATTTCTGAAGCTGAATTCTACAAAGGGTGACTGATATGAAGGTTACGCTACTACATGGTCAGAATCACAGGCAGTCATCGTGGCATGCGGCACACCTGCTGCTGGAGCAGCTGCCGGTGGAAGCCCTGCATGAATTTTATTTACCTAAGGATATGCCGCATTTCTGCTGCGGCTGTTATCGCTGCATGGAGCTGGGAGAGGACTTCTGCCCGCACACAGCCTATATGGCTCCTATTATGAAGGCAATGAAAGAAGCAGACTTACTTATATTTACAACCCCTACCTACTGCTTGCGGACAAGCGGTTCCATGAAAGCATTTCTGGATCACTGCTTTCTAAATTTCGTTGTACATCGTCCCCTGCCTTCCATGTATCATAAGCAGGCGGTAATCTTAGCCTCCGGTGCAGGCAGCGGGATGAAAAAAGCCGCAAAGGATATTCGCACAAGTTTGACAGGATGGGGAATATCCCATATAAGCAGCTATGGCTTTCGATCCATGGCAACTACATGGGAGGCAGTACCCGAAAACATCAAACGAAGACTGACGACAGATCTTGCAAAGCTCGCCAGCCGTATCAAACGAAAGCAGCACCATAAGCGTATCAGCTGGAAACAGAAGCTGCTGTTTCATGCGATGCGGCAGATGCAAAAGCACGGGATGGGGGCAGGCGAGCTGGACTATCAATACTGGAAGGAACGGGACTGGCTTGGACGCAGTCGTCCATGGACGGATGATGAATAGAATACGTGTATTTACTTCCGGTGCACTACTTGCATTTGCCTGCTATTGTATGCTGTTTGATAGAAATCTGCCCTTTTCGCTTCCTTTCCCTGTTTATGCTGCCGCGTTTCTTTACTTTAGCGTGTTTCCGATAAAGGATATGCTGTCTTTCTGCAATACCACCCTGTATAAAGGTCGGCAGTTTGAGAAAAATTATGAGGCCGGGGAGGAATCAGCGCAGGTACTTCTCACGGAAAAACGCAGCTATGACCGGCGTGCTGCCGGCGCAATGCTGTTCTGGCTGACCTTTCTCGCCATCCCCGGGTATCTGTACTGCAACGGACTTCTCGATCGGATCTGGATATTCCTCCTGTTTACTCTCTCCAATTTTTCCGTATTCTTCGCCATATTCGGCTGGTGCCCGTTTCATTCCATCTTCATTCGTCCGGACTGCTGTATGGAATGCAGAATCTACAACTGGGACTCCTTCTTCCAATACAGCTTTCTGATCTTCTTTCCCAATGTATTCACCCTCACACTGGTTCTGCTCGGTGTGCTGTCCCTGATAGTCTGGGAAATTCGACATGCACTGCATCCGGAGCGCTTTTACAAATGCAGCAATGCACGTCTTACCTGTGAAAACTGTGACCTTGACGGCTGCCGAAAACACAAGAAAAAACTGTTTCATAAGACGCTGAAAGAAGAATATAGAAACAAATGAATGGATAACGCTGCTGTAAAGGATCAAAAGGTCATAAAACAGCCGGGTATTTTTGGATTATCAAAATCTGCTCTTGACGAAGCAGCATCGTGTGAGTATCATAAATACTAGCATTTAAAAAGGGAGAGTAGAAAATTTATGGAGGTAGAGGAATCAAAAAATTTAATGACAGAGGGAACGATATGGAAGAAAATCATATTCTTCGCCCTTCCTCTGTTTTTGGGAAATCTGTTTCAACAGCTGTACAATACAGCGGATTCATTGATTGTAGGAAATTTTCTTGGCAGCAATGCACTGGCTGCCGTCAGCTCGTCGGGAAATCTCATCTTTCTGATGGTCGGCTTTTTCAACGGTATCGCAATCGGTGCAGGGGTTGTGATTGCCCGTTATTTTGGAGCCAGAGATATCGACAATATGCAGCGGGCGATTCATACAACAGTCGCCTTCGGTCTTGTTTCCAGTTTGGTTCTAACGGTGCTCGGCGTTCTTCTGGCACCTCAGATTCTGATCTGGATGGATACACCGGCGAATGTTCTGCCGCAGTCGGTAACCTATTTCCGCATTTATTTTATGGGCTCTCTGGGGCTTGTCATGTACAACATCTTTGTGGGCATCCTCCAGGCGGTAGGTGACAGCAGACATCCGCTGAATTATCTGATCATTTCATCAATTATCAATATCGTGCTGGACATCGTATTGATCGTTGTCTTTCACATGGGGGTTGGCTCTGCGGCCTTTGCGACGATTCTTTCGCAATTCGTCAGTGCATTTCTGTGTATGAACCGGCTGCTGCGGACAAAGGACAGCTATCGGCTTTCCTTGCGCAAAATTCGCTTTCACAAGGATATGCTCGCACTGATTATCCGCTATGGTCTGCCAAGCGGTCTTCAGAATTCCATCATCGCCATCGCGAACGTGGTCGTGCAATCCAATATCAACGGCTTTGGGGAAATGGCAATGGCCGGATGCGGAGCCTATTCAAAAATCGAGGGGTTTGCGTTTTTGCCAATTACCAGCTTCACCATGGCACTGACAACCTTTGTCGGTCAGAACCTGGGGGCACGTCAATACGAACGTACGAAAAAGGGCGCAAAATTCGGTATGCTGTGCTCCATGGCGATTGCAGAGGTGATCGGAATTGTCATTTTTCTGGGGGCACCGCTATTGACAGCTGCCTTTAACAATGATCCGCAGGTGGTAATGTTTGGAACCGAGAGAGCCAGAACCTCGGCAATGTTCTTCTTCCTGCTGGCTTATTCACACTGCATATCCGCCATACTGCGCGGAGCCGGAAAATCCATGGTACCAATGATTGTCATGCTGCTGTTCTGGTGTGTGGTGCGGGTGACCTTTTTAACGGTTATGATTCACTTTTTGAATGATATCGCCGTTGTATACTGGGTATATCCGCTGACATGGTCCTTAAGCTCCATCGCCTTCTTCCTATATTATCGTAAGGTGAACTGGATGCATGCGTTCGAGGCGGCCTGAGACACACACACACACATGTTTCCAACCGGAAGGCCTGTATGCGCGTCATAGTGGCTATGACATTTTCGCTAGTTGCAGGATAGGAGTCCAAATATTTGCCTTTTATTTCCAAGCGGCTTCAAAAAACGCTTCAAATCCGGGCATGATGACATACTGAGCTGAAAAGACTTTACGGAGATGAACATACATATTGAATGAACCGAAAGGAACAGGTAACCTACATGCGGGCACGCTGTTCTTTTTATATGCGATTTTTATAACATTAAGGAAGCATACAGCTGTAGGGCAAAGAATACAGCGGCTTTTGCTTCATGCGATTTCTGCCGAGAACGTACGGTGAACTGAAATTGCCTGTTCGCTATAGACAGGGAGCAGCTATAAACGGATAACGCCCCATCGATCAGGAAGCTGACAAAATTCTTTTCTTTTTTCCTCAGAACTCTTATAATGAAAAGAGCAGCTCAGAAAGAACAACAATACGTGATGCTTTACGCTGGATACTATGAAAGAAGTGAAATGATGAACAATATAAATATCGGAATGCTGGCACATGTGGATGCCGGCAAAACAACGCTGTCGGAAAGTCTGCTGTATGTGTCCGGGAGTATTCGTCAGCTGGGACGGGTGGACCATGGAAATGCCTTTCTGGATTATGATGCACAGGAAAAGGATCGCGGTATCACGATTTATGCCAAGCAGGCAATCTTTGACTGGAAGGATACACGCATTACCCTGCTGGATACACCGGGACATGTGGATTTCTCCGCAGAAATGGAGCGGGTGCTTCAGGTGCTGGACTATGCAGTGGTGATCATCAATGCACTGGATGGCATACAGTCCCATACGGAAACGATTTGGAAGCTGTTGCAGCATTATCATGTTCCTGCTCTCGTATTTGTGAATAAGATGGATGTCAGCCATACAGAGCGCACACAGATCATGGAGGATTTGAAACGGCATCTGGATGAGCATTGTGTGGATGTTACCCTGCAGGATGAAGCATGTCAGGAGCAGCTGGCCATGTGCAGTGATGAATTGCTGGAAAGCTATATGGAAACAGGAGGAATTACCGATGAGCAGCTGGCAGATGCGGTTGCGCAGCGAACCATCTTTCCCTGCTGCTTCGGCTCTGCACTGAAAATGGAAGGAATTCAGGAATTTCTTGATATGTTAAACTCCTGTACAAAGGCTCCGGCATATCCGGAAGCATTTGGTGCCCGGATATTTAAAATCAGTCGGGATGAGAATGGAAACCGTCTGACGCATATGAAAATCACCGGCGGCAGTCTCAAGGTAAAAACGAAGCTTGCGGAGGATGAAAAGGTCGATCAGATTCGTCTGTACTCCGGAACCCGTTATCAGCTTTGCGAGGAGGCATGCAGCGGCTGTGTATGTGCAGTAAAGGGATTGACCGGTTTTCATGCAGGGGATGGTCTTGGCTTTGAAAGGAGTCGGCAGGAGGTTCAGCTTACCTCGTTTATGAATTATCGTGTGCAGCTTCCAGCGGGATGTGATCCCTTTGTCATGCTGAAGCAGCTGCGCCAGCTGGCGGAGGAGGATCCACAGCTGCATGTAAGCTATGATACTCATTTAAAAGAGCTGCATGTACGGCTGATGGGGGATATTCAGACCGAGGTATTAAAGCATACCATACAGGAGCGTTATCATACCGCCGTGGACTTTGATGAGGGCAGTGTTGTATATAAGGAAACGATATTGAACACAGTTGAGGGGATTGGCCATTATGAGCCGCTGCGTCATTATGCAGAGGTGCATCTTCTTTTGGAGCCCCTGCCGAGAGGAAGCGGTCTGCTCTTTGAAAGTGACTGTAAGGATGAGGTGCTGGACCGTCACTGGCAGCGTCTTATTCTGAGCCATTTGCAGGAAACGGAGCATGTCGGCGTTTTGAGCGGGTCTCCCATTACCGATATGAAAATCACCCTGCTTTGCGGCCGTGCCCATCAAAAGCATACCGAGGGCGGAGATTTCCGGCAGGCAACCTATCGGGCATTGCGGCATGGACTGCGCAGTGCAGAAAGCATACTGCTGGAGCCTTACTATGAATTTACCCTTCGCATTCCCCCTTCCTGCGTCAGCCGTGCGGTATTTGACATCGAACGTTTTCACGGTACCTTTACCCTGCAGGAGGACAGTGGGGAGATGAGTGTCATCAGCGGCAGTGCACCGGTACGGAAGCTGCAGAGCTATCCACAGGAGGTATATGCCTATACCAAGGGGAAGGGACGCCTGTTCTGTACACTGAAGGGCTATGAGGCGTGCGCAGATGAGGAGGATGTGCTGAAGGAAGTGGCATATGACTGTGATGCAGACATGGATCATCCGTGTGGTTCCATCTTCTGTTCTCATGGAGCGGGCTATTATGTGCCTTGGAATGAAGTGAAGCAGCATATGCATATGCAGAGTGACTGGGGCCGTATGCAGCTGAAAAGGGAAAGCTATCAGAGCTATACGGCAAAGCCTGTGGATGAAAAGGAGCTGGAGGAAATCTTTATCCGTACATACGGTCCGATCAAGCGAAGACCACCGCAGAAAGCGAAACCCGCCTCGAATATTATAGATTTGGAAAAACAGAACATTTGCTATCAGCCGCTCCCGGAATGCCTGCTGGTGGACGGATATAATGTGATTCACGACTGGGAAGAGCTGAAAGCCATGGCAAAAGAGCATCTGGATGCGGCACGGCATCGATTGATCGACATCATGTGCAGCTATCAGGGGTATCGCGGCTGTGAATTGATTCTTGTCTTTGATGCCTATAAGGTAAAAGCAGGTATCGGCTCCTCTCATAAAGAGGGAACGATTCATGTTGTGTATACAAAACAGGCGCAGACAGCCGATATGTATATTGAACAGGCAACGCATCAGCTTGCGAGTGAATTCCGTGTAACTGTGGCAACCTCTGACGGTATGGAACAGCTGATTGCCAGCGGACAGGGGGCATCCCGTATGTCATCCCGCCAGCTGTATGCCGAGGTATTGCGCATGAAGAACACCTCGGTAAAGGAATTTGAGCGGAAGCAGCTACGCGGCGGTGCAGAGCCGTTGAAAAAACTGCGGGAATACCGGATTGAGGATGCTGATGAGGAAATGAAATCATAAAACAAAAGCACCGGAAAACATGGTATGATGGAAGCGTCAAAGGTTCCCTCTGCAGAAGATTGTGCAGGCATAAGCGCCTTTTGATTTAGAAAATACACCGCTGTAAGAGATGATACTGCAATGTATCGCCTTTCTACCGGTGTTTTTTCATATCCATCATGCACACACAAGCCTATCCGCTGTAGAAGGAAACAGGGCTGAACAAAACGAAAAAGAGACCTTCATGCTGCAGAGTATATAAATGAAAATGCCATGGAATCAAAGCAGACCCTATCTGTGCCGGCATGCAGACTGCTTAAATTTCTCATTCGTGCAGGACCACAAAACCATGGTATGCGCTTGGTTTCTGAAAAGCAAATACCCGCTATGATTCTACAGCGGCTTCATTTCTGTGTGCCGGAATAGAAAGCTTTTGAAAAACGGTATACACAGCAGTCCTGTGTTTTTTCTTTGTATGACAGGGGTAAAAGGATGCAGAGTGTGATAAAATAGAAAAAAGGGCAAGAGCATATGGCGGCAGCTTATCCTGATACAGGCGTTATTCAGAGTACCTGTGTTTGGGTGTGCCGGCCTAAAAGGAGGTAAGACCATGCACCGACTATCATGGAATAGCATAACAAGCGAAACACGGATTCCGCAGAAAACATCCGCAAATGCAGAGAAATACCGCAGTGAATTTGAAAGTGACTATCATCGGATCATCCGCAGTGCATCCTTTCGCAGACTGCAGGATAAGACACAGGTATTCCCGCTTGACAACAGTGATTTTGTGCGCACAAGACTGACGCATTCTCTGGAGGTATCCTCTATCGCAAAGCTGATTGGCAAGCAGGTATGCATACAGGTGCTTGATCAGCAGCTGGCACCTGCCGGGGATCAGCCGGATTCCTTGAAGGTTATTGAAATTCTCAACTGTGCAGGCCTTCTGCATGATATTGGCAATCCGCCCTTCGGTCATTTTGGAGAAAGTGCAATTCGCAACTGGTTTGAGAAAAATCTATCCCTGTTACAATTCAAGCAACGGCCTTTACAGGCATGGCTGGATGAGCAGCAGCAGGCAGACCTTCTGTATTATGAGGGCAATGCCCAGGCGCTGCGTATAATCACAAAGCTGCACCGTCTCACAGGACGAAGCGGTATGCATCTGACCAGCAGTGTTATGGATACGATTATCAAGTACCCGGTGAACTCTCTGGAAAAGCTGGCAGAGGATACAAAGGAAAAATCAAAGCGCAGTCTGCTCAGAAAAAAGGTCGGTTACTATCAGAGTGAAACGGATCAGTTTCTGGAAATCAAACAGAATACCGGTACAACGGGCTGCCGGAATCCGCTGTGCTTTATACTGGAGGCGGCAGATGATCTGGCTTATACCTTTGCGGATTTGGAGGATGGCTATAAAAAAGGTCTGTATTCCTATGAACAGCTGCTGGATGTAATCGTGGAAGCGCAGGATGAGCGGGGAGCGGAGCTGCTGCGGCAGGGGCTGGAGGAAGGACGCCAGCTGAAGAAAACGAGTGAGAAGGGCTTTGATCCTTATCAGCACGCAGTTTTCACATGGCTGACAAAGAAACAGCTGTTCAGTATTTCCGGTGTGTCTGATGCATTTTTGAAGCATTATGATGCGATTATGAACGGGGAATTTGATCAGGAGCTGCTTGCGGTAAGCAAGGAGGGACAGCTGATCCGAAGTCTGAAGCAATTCGCCTTTGACAGAGTTTATAATGATGCCGCAATACTAAAGCTCGAGCTGATGGGGAATGAAATCATCACCTTTCTGCTGGATCGCTTCATGGATGCACTGCTGCCCTATGACAGCGGCTTGAACATGAGTGAAATACAGGAAAAATACATTGATCTGCTTTCCGGAAACTACCTGAATACCTACCAGTATACTGCACAGGATAAGGAGGATGGCGAACGGCTGTATCTGCGTTTACTGCTGGGAGCGGATTTTGTGGCCGGCATGACAGACAGCTATGCAATCCGTCTGTATCAGGAGCTGAAAGGAATCTAGGTGATGCTATGAAGCAGGAAATCTTTGAACAGCTGAAAAGGGAGCTATGCGCCTGCCGGCTCTGTGAAGGAAAATTTGACCATGAGCCGCGTGCGATTTTTCAGGGGGCGCAGGACGCAAACATCATGCAGATTTCACAGGCGCCCTCTATTCATGTACATAACAGTGGTCTGCCCTTCCATGACGCCAGTGGGAAAAAGCTGCGCAGGGAATGGTATCAAATCGATGATGCACAGTTTTATGATGAGCATAACTTCTATATCGCTTCCATGGGACACTGCTATCCGGGAAAGGGGAAACAGGGAGATAAAAAGCCTCCCAGAATCTGTGCCAGAACCTGGCTTATGCGTGAGCTTGACGCGGTGGATAATCAGCTGTATATCATCATCGGGGCAATGGCCGCAAAGGAGCTGTTTCCCGAACGAAGCTTTGAGGAGCTCGTATTTCACGATCAGCAGCTGCGTGGAAAGCCGGCTCTGGTGCTGCCGCATCCATCTCCACTCAATGTACGCTGGATGAAGGAGCATCCGCAGTTCGAAGCGGATCGCCTGTTGCATATCCGAAGGCTGATACATAGGGCTTTGCAGCTTTGAAGGCAGGATTTCCTGTTGGATATCACCATATTCTATCGGAAAGACAATTAAGAATTGCAGGAAGCAGGATGCCATACAATGGGCATACTGCATGGATGTAAGGCTCTCTGTATTATCATGAGCAGTCCTGCACAGGTATGTTATACAGCAGTAGGGCTTAGAATAAGGAGTGCCGTTTGCTTGTTGCACAAAGCAGCATGCGGGTGCTCCCTTTTTATTTGTGAAAAAGTAAACCACCAATAAGGTTCAGCAGCTTCCGGTGATGTGGGAAGGCATACAGGCGCTGAAAGCAGCCATTGCAGAAAATAAAAGAGCTGTATCTATCAGACGGTATAGATGATTGCTATGGTGCATTAAGTAAGGAACCTGCTGTGCCTGTTTGTTTGCACATCCGGCAGGGGTAAGCAGATTTCTGTGTTATTTTCCATAAACAGGAAAAAAATTACTTTCTTTATGCAAATCACTTTAAAAAATAAAGTTACTATGGTATAGTATGGATGTAAAGCAGGGAAACACATGCTGCAGGAGGTATTTATGAAATCTTACGACGCAATTATCATCGGCTTTGGAAAGGGTGGAAAGACCCTTGCCGGATATATGGCAAAACAGGAAAACGGGTGGCAATGATTGAAAAATCAAATCAGATGTATGGAGGTACCTGCATCAACGAAGGCTGCATTCCCTCAAAATCCCTGATCATACAGGCAGATAAGCAGTCCTATGGGCAGGCGGTAGAGCGCAAGGAAGCACTCATCGAGAAGCTGCGAAAGAAAAATTTTGACAAGCTGGATTCTCTGGAGCCGGTCGATGTCATCACGGCAAAGGCTTCCTTTGTCAGTGACCACGAGGTACATGTACAGGGGGCAGGTGTGGATGAAACCCTCTATGGAGACTATATCTTCCTCAATACCGGTTCTGTTTCAAACATTCCCAATATAAAGGGGATACACGAGGCACGGCATATTTACACAAGTGCGGAAATGATGAAGGAACGCAGTCTTCCTGCGAAGCTGGCCATTATCGGCGGCTACATCGGTCTAGAGTTTTCCAGCATGTATGCACGCTATGGAAGCACAGTCACTGTATTTGAGCATGGAAGCCGTCTGGTAAAGCGTGAGGATCAGGATGTTGCGGATGAGATTCAGAAGGTGCTGGAGAAGCAGGGGGTAGGCTTCGTATTTGAAAGCAGTGTAAAGGAGTTTGCCAATGACGGGGAACAGGTTGTGATTACGTATGATGATGCGCATGGCATACAGCAGAAGCTTACAGTGGATGCAGTCCTGCTGGCGGCCGGAAGAAGTGCCAATACAAAGCAGCTCCATCTGGAGAACACCGGAGTAAAGCTGGATCAGCGCGGCAATGTCATCGTGAATGAGTATCTGCAAACCAGTGTGCCTCATATATATGCGATGGGTGATGTAAAGGGTGGATTGCAGTTTACCTACATTTCTCTGGATGACTATCGCATTGTGAAGGATCATCTCTTCGGAAACAAGCAGCGAACTACAAAAAATCGCGGTCAAATCGCTTATTCCGTATTTATTTCACCAACCTTTTCCCGAGTGGGACTGAGCGAACAGGAGGCACGGGAACAGGGCTATGCCGTAAAAACGGTTTCCATGCCAGCCGCCGCAATTCCACGGGCGAATGTCATTTCACAGCCCGATGGTCTTTTAAAGGCGGTTATTGATACAAAAACAGATCAGATTCTAGGCTGTGTACTGTTTTGCGCAGAATCTGAGGAGGTTATCAATTTTGTACAGCTGGCTATGAATCAGAGGCTGACGTACCAGGAGGTCGGAAATCACATCTTTACACATCCGACGATGAGCGAGGCCCTGAATGATTTATTCAGCTGATAAAGCGGTTTAAAGCATTCGAAAGAAATGAGGCAGGAGGCGTGTCAGGAAGCTGTAGCTTTCTTCTATGGTTAGGAATTCTCATGATGCAGCCCTGTCTATCTTGTAAACAACATAAAATAAAGGAGGAAAACATGATGTCAAATGTAATACATGCAAAGGAAGCGGAATTTAACGAACTGATTCAAAAGGAGGAACTGGTACTGGTGGACTTCTTCGCTACCTGGTGCGGGCCATGTAAGATGCTGGCACCGGAAATCGAAAAGCTGGCAGATGAGTTAGAAGGAAAGGCGAAAACTTTAAAGGTGGATGTCGATCAGGAGCAGGCACTGGCTATGCGCTACGGGGTACAGTCCATTCCAACGCTGATCGTATTCAAAAACGGCGTACAGACTGAAAAGCGCCTGGGCTATCAGCCGTATCCGAAATTGAAAGAAATGTTAAACAGATAGGAGAATAGAATGCTGAATCCCAACGACGTATTAAGCCATATCAGCTTTCTGCTGGTCTTTCTGGAGGGCTTATTATCCTTTTTATCACCCTGTGTATTGCCGCTGCTGCCTGTCTATATGGGGTATCTGGCAGGGCAGGATCAAGAGCAGCCGCATTCGCAGCGCAGAATTTTCCTGCTGACGGTCAGCTTTGTCATCGGAATTTTTACCGCGATACTGCTGATGAATATTTCCGTACATGTGCTGAGCAGCTTTTTCAAGAATCACATGGTGTATTTCGTACGAATCGGGGGTATCCTGATTGTGCTTCTTGGTCTGCATCAGCTGGGAATCTGGAAATTCAAAAGTCTGGAGCGCACATGGAAGCTGCCGTTTCAGAAAAAAGGAAGTGTGAATGCAGTTATTGCCTTTCTGATGGGCTTTACATTCAGCTTTGCCTGGACACCGTGTATCGGCCCTGCGCTGTCTTCCATTTTGCTGCTGGCGTCATCCTCCGGCAGTCTTTGGGTGTCCACCTTCCTGATGATTGTATACGCACTGGGGTTTACAATTCCCTTCCTGATATTGGGATTGTTTACCGGAAAGGTACTGCACTGGATTTCCAATCATAAGAATATCATGAATATTGCTGTCAAGCTGGGGGCTGTTATCTTAATTGCAATCGGTTTGATGATGTTTACCGGTAAAATGAATACCATCAGCTCGTACATGAGTACCTCGGATAAGGCAACTGCCAAAAAGGATACGGATACGGCCACACCAGAGAAGGAAGAAGAGGCTGCGGATACTCCGGATGCACAGACCTCGGCGGAACAGCTGGATTTTGTTCTGACGGATCAAAACGGAAAACAGGTATCCCTTGGCGATTATCGGGGAAAGGTTATTTTTCTGAATTTCTGGGCAACCTGGTGCCCGCCGTGTCAACGTGAGCTTCCGCATATTCAGGAGCTGTATGAGAAGTACAGGAACAGTGATGAGGTAGCTGTTTTAACGGTGGTGAATCCCGGCGGTCAGGAGAAATCTGCAGAAGGAATTCGGGCGTTCCTTGATGAGCATGCATATTCCATGCCGGTTTTGTTTGATGATGGCTCCATGTATTATTATTTTCAGATAACAAGTATGCCGACGACGTTTATGATTGATAAGAACGGGAAGCCGTTTGGCTATATCAAGGGACAGCTGACGCCGGATATGATGGAGAATATGATACAGCAGACATTGTCAGGAAAAAAATAAGGAATTGATGGTATATATGGAAAGGGTTATATAAGGTGATGGTATGAAAAAACAGTATGATATGCATTGCAATATCGCACAGACACTCAATCTGATCGGTGACAGGTGGACACTGCTCATTTTGCATGCAGTGCGTGAGGGGAGACGCACATATAAGGATTTGCAGGAGGGGCTGGAGGGCATACCGACAAATCTGCTGTCCAGCCGATTAAAGTCCTTGTGCGAGGATGAGCTTCTCAGCTGCAGCCTGTATCAGGAGCATCCGCCGCGCTATCAGTATGAGCTTACGGATAAGAGCAGGGATCTGGATGATATTTATAATGCAATGATGATCTGGGGGGACAGGCATCTGCATAAGAGCTATAAGTGTCTGAAGCATAAGGACTGCGGGGGGGGGGTTGATATACAGTATGTATGTAGGGAGTGCGGAAAGGTCATACGAAAAGAGGACCTGATTGCGAAACCGGTTGAGGGGTGAAGCGGGTACAGCTGGCGCGGGCTGGCTGTATCTTTTTTGTATGCATTCCTGGAATTTGAAAAGATTAACGATAAAGTATATGAAAAATATGATATGATAGTAGCTGAGGTGAGTCTTTCATGAAATTGATGTTTATTATTGCAGGAGATGAGTATGCTGCCGATATTTCGGAAAAGCTCAAAGAGCATGCATTTATGGCGACAGAGGTTGGAAGCACAGGTGATTTTCTGCAATATGGACAGACCGTTTTGCTGCTGGGGGTGAATGAGCAGGATTGTGACAGAATTTTATCAATTCTCGATCCGGAAGCTGACTGGAAGGGCACAGAACACGGATTTCCGTTTCATGAGGAGGTTTCTATATTTGTCACGGATGTAAATGATTATGTGAAGGTAAATGCATAGGGATGGTCGGTTTATTTCGGGCTTTAAAATGGATGACAGAGCATCCTTTTCTTTTGGAGTATTTGATTAAAAGGCCTTGTTTTAAAGGGTTTAAAGGGGTTCGATTTCGTTGAATAAAAAAAATCAAAAAAATTCAAAAAAGTTGTTGACATAAAAAAAGTCTAATGGTATTATATATGAGCGTTGATGAGAACGGTGCGAAAAAAGAAGTTCAAAAAACGTGGAGGCTTAGCTCAGCTGGGAGAGCGTCTGCCTTACAAGCAGAGGGTCGGGGGTTCGAGTCCCTCAGCCTCCACCATAAAAATGTGCCGACTTAGCTCAATTGGTAGAGCAACTGACTTGTAATCAGTAGGTTGTGGGTTCAATTCCTATAGTCGGCACCATCTTTTAAAAAAGAGTCGGGGAGGTAGCGAAGTGGCTAAACGCGGCTGACTGTAACTCAGTTCCTTTTGGTTCGGCAGTTCGAATCTGCCCCTCCCCACCATCTTTTATTGGGGCATAGCCAAGCGGTAAGGCACCAGACTTTGACTCTGGCATTCCACTGGTTCGATCCCAGTTGCCCCAGCCAATTAAATTCAACATATAAATGACCCGTTAGCTCAGTTGGTAGAGCATCTGACTTTTAATCAGAGGGTCGGGCGTTCGAATCGCCCACGGGTCACCATTTATCTGTTGCGGGTGTAGTTCAATGGTAGAACTTCAGCCTTCCAAGCTGACTACGTGAGTTCGATTCTCATCACCCGCTCCATGTTTAGTAAGAAACATGCTCGGAGCCTATGGCGCCGGGCTTTTTTTAAATTTTAACGAAATTTTAAAATGAGTTCGTAAGTTAAATCGCGAGATAATACACGGGATGTGTAAGGACAGTAATTCCTTATGCATCCCTTTTTTGCTTCCTTTGATTATCGTTATGGTCTTTGATAATCAAATAGCCAGTGCTGAAACAAGGGATAGCGCTGTACGGCGCCATGACGGATACATATCCAGAGCGAAAAAAACGTGCAGAGAAGAATAGTGTGGAAAAGCTGTTTACGCCGTAACTCCCGCATAATGATACTTATGAGATTGTCCCGTAGAGGGATTGGTGAGATTCCAATGAATGCCATTAACCGGCTGTTCAGCATTGCCCGACATCGAGGGGTACGAAAGATATCGATGAAGAAACATTATATACGAGTAAAAAACTCGTTGATAGATCGAGCTGCTGAAAAATCAGCAGTTCACTTGTATCAATGAGTAAATGCTCGATACATGACAAGGAGGTAGGCATATGCCAGAGAAGATTGAATGTCGTAGTTATGAGCCACAAACCAGTAAACCTGTTCGTGGAACCTGTTTATGGTTTAGTGATAAAAAAGGTTATGGATTCTTATTATCCGATAAGGGTAGATCCTGTATGGTCCATTATAAAAACATAAAGGAACGTGGTTTCAAAAGACTTTATACTGGACAAAGAGTTACATATGAGGAGAAATTAACAGCAAAGGGTCTATTAGCAGTAAATGTAAAATACGAAAAAGTTCTTACTTTTATTCAAAAGAAAAATATGGAATACCGTTGATTATTCCAAAGTAAAGGATCAGGTAGAATTTCACTATCGTGAAATCCCCACCCTACTTTCAGTTCCTTGACTTTTCCATAATCAACGATGCGTAGAAAGTGTAAGGTAAGAACCTTGCTGAAGAAAGCGGTCAACCCGCAAAGGAGAACATATGAAAACAATAGCAATCTACAACATTAAAGGAGGAGACGGTAAAACAACGACAGCTAAACATATCGCTGTTGGGCTTGCAGCTAAGAATTTCAAGATTCTACTTGTTGATGCTGATGGCCAAGCAAATTGTTCCAAATCCTTCGTTGACAAAAAAACGGTAAGAGATCCACTCAATTATGCTGCAGCTTCTTCAAAAGAAAAGGAATTGATGTTTATTACTAAATACATGCATCAGGATCATGGTCACACTATATCAGATGTTTTTGAAAATCCGAAAGTAATAAAAGACTGCATACAACATACTTCCTATGACAATTTAGATATTGTTACCAGTGACCTGACTCTCTATTTAGCTGATACAAAGCTTCGTCTAAGTGACGGTACACGGGAAAACAAATTAAAAAGAGCAACGAATTTCGTGAAAAATGACTATGATTATATGATCTATGATTGCTCACCAGTCAAATCACTTGTATCAGTCAATGTGCTATACTCAGAGCCACTTGTAATCATACCAGTTAGTCCATCTGAAGATAGTATGCAGGGATTGGCATTAACTCTTAATGAGATCAACGCCTTGAAAGAGCTATATGAGGATTTGGATATCGATTATCGGATCATGATCGTAAAAAAGAAAAACAATATCGAATATAGAGAAAACATTGCAGAAATCCGTGCAGCTTTTGGTGATAAAGTCTTAAACACTATGATCAGAGAGCAGTGTAAACCTGTCGAGAAAGCTGCAAGAAATCGTAAGACTGTGCTGGAACTGCCTGCAACAGCTATATCAATGGATTACAACCAACTCATAGAGGAATTGGAGGTGCTGTTACATGGCTGATGTCATCGCAGAAATGCTTAATGATACATCAAAAGATATGAGATTTAAAAAAATATTTATTGAGGATATAGATCCTTGTGAATATAATATGTATCCAATGCAGGAAATTGAGCAATTGGCGCAAAATATAAAGGAGTGTGGCTTACTTCATCCAATCACCCTATACCGTAAAGATGATGGAAGATATATGATCCTGAGTGGCGAAAGACGTTATCGGGCAATGCTATTGAATTATGAGCATGGTGATGACAGGTGGGAAGAAATACCTGCCATTATTAAATCAACGGAATTGAATGAACGTGAAATCCGAAGGTTTTTAAGGCGAGGTAATGCAAATCGCGAAAGCTTATCGAAAGATTTGAAGATAGAAATTGTAAAGGAGTCTCTTGGAGATTATCTTCTCTTAAAAAGCGAAGGAAATATTCAGCCAGGAACTTTAAAGAGAGAGTGGATATCAATGGATACAGGTTTCAGTGCCCGATCAGTACAGGATTACCTCAAAATTATTGAAGACAACTGCTTAAAAAAAGATAAGAAAAAGCCATCATCGCATTATGAGGATTTACAGAAAACAATAAAGAGCGTGCTGAAATTGCCTGTTAGAGTCACAGATAAGCAGATAAGTATAAAAATCAAAGATGAAGAGGATATTTCACGTATTCTTGACATACTTGGAATTGAGCAATAATTCAAAAAAGGGATATCTTTAATTTTGATATCCCTTTCTGTATTATTTTTCATTCATCACTAACTGGATCCAAATTTTCTAACGCGTAATTACATGCTTGTATTACAAAGCCAGAAAACGTTATATCAGTGGTTTTGATGGCCTCCTCAATCTGATTGATCAATGGTACAGGAAATCTAATCGTCTTATTCTCTGTTTCTTTTCTATCTGGTTTTAGCTGAAAACCCATATATCCATACCTCCTGTATATCTTACAATAATATAGTATTGCAATTTGATACATAAATATGCATTGCATATTGCAATGCATACAATAAACGTATTATGATAAGGTATAGTAAAAGCAATCAGATGCAGAAAGAAGGTCAAGAAATGAAAAGAACGTTTTTGTCTGAACAGGATAATAAAATTTACGATAGGATAATAAAAATCATGGAAATTGAGAATGATGCTGAAATGCAAACTTATTTGAATATATGGATCGATGAAATTGGAATCGATGAAGTATTTGATAAAATCATAAGGATTCATTCATTGAATTTATATTAAGGATACTTGCCAAAAAGAAAGGATCAAAGCATATGAAGAAAAAACATAAAAATAAAGTAGTACCAGGCAAGGGTATCACAAATCCAAAATTAGCTAAAAAGCTGAATAGGATATTGATTGAAAAAAATCTGTCTAAAGAAAAATTTGCTGAAAAATTAGGTGAGCCTCTGCCTTATATTTTAGAAATCATGAAAGGGAGAAGAAGTATACAGTTGCATACACTTATCAAAATTTGCAAAGTTTTGAATACGCCTATCTTAGATTTCGCAGATTGTATCAAAGAGGAGAGCCAATAATGCCAGGGTCATCTAAAGTGAAAATAGTGATCGCGGCATTTCTTATAATCATGTTACTAGGCGTATCAGTAGGCGGCGGTTCTGGAGCTGATGATCTGGTCAATATTGAGTCACCCGCAAATTTAAGTGCAGCAGTTGAGAAGTATCGAGAGTATGTAGCAAAAAAAGCTGAAGTATATAAAATGAATGATTATGTAGATCTCATCCTATGTGTCATGGAGGTTGAGTCACATGGTGAAGGTCTAGACCCGATGCAAGCTGCAGAGGGTCCTTTTAATAAGAAATATCCCAAAGTCCCGAATGGCATACAGGACCCACATTATTCAATCGATTGCGGTATACAAGAACTGCATGCAGTTCTTGAAGAAGCTAAAGTATCAGCACCAGATGATTTAGATAAGATCAGAGTAGCTTTAGCTGGTTACAATTTTGGTAATGGATATATACAGTGGGTAAATAGTAATAAGGGTGGTAAATGGACTTTAGAAAATGCAAAAGAGTTTTCTGAGATGATGGCTACAAAGATGGGGTGGTCAGTATATGGTGATCCTGGATATGTAGAAAAGGTAATTGGATATTATTCATCAAAGGATGAAAAAATAAGTGGTAAAGACGCTTTTCTCGTACCTATGAAAGATTATACACTTACAAGTGGTTTTGGTGCGCGAGGTCTTGATGGATATCATTATGGTATTGATATAGATGGTGGCTATGGCACGAATATCTATGCACCTGCATCCGGAAAAGTCTATGCAGTATCAAATAGTTGTCCTCCTACTGGAGGATATATTGGCAATACATGTCCTTATTCAGGTGGTTATATCGGTGGCGGTAATTATATCATGTTAGAGATCTCATATAAAAAGGATCGATATTATGTATTCATCTGCCATATGAAAAGGGTCATCGTTCAGGTAGGCCAAAAAGTAAAGAAAGGGCAAAAAATCGGAGAACAGGGACAAAGTGGAAACTCCACAGCCTCTCATGCCCACATTGAAATACATATGAATAATGCAAGAATTCATACAATGGAAGGCATTGTTGATCCATCATCGATCATGAAAATAAAGTAATCAAAAAAGGGATCTTTACAGTCCCCTTTTATTATGGAGGAAAAAAACATGAAAAAAATGCTAGCATTGATTTTTACCTTATTTATTATTATGAGCGTGATCTGTATAAAGCAGTATCTGGATATTTCTGATTATAAATCTGAAATTAAAGCAGCTGCAGCTAATAAGATCAAATCGTGTGAAAAATATGAAGACACTGAAGAATCAGAGAATCAAAAGAATGAATCTATGAATCCAGATGGATATGCTGATGTTGCAATCCGCTATATCAAAACTATCAAAAGTGGAAAATCCACAGACTTATATAGCGATAAACTCAAGAAAGTGAAAGATATTTTAAGTAAAGGATTGCTTGATAAATTATCACCAGATATGACAGAAAAAGAAATCGAAGCTGAAAAAGCATATATCAAGAATATTGATAAGGATTCGATAACTACGACTAGGGTCACAGATATAAATTATAGTTACTATAAAAGAAATAACAATACATACGAAGTAACTGTTATCTATACACTAAGGACCCTTCAGGGAGATAGAAATGATTTTCAGAGATATTTGAGCAGGCTGTATATTGAAAAAGCTGATAAGGGATACAAAATAACCAATATTATCGAAGATAGCACACTATCTGATGGTATTTATTAAATATAATAGAAGGTAAAATTAAAATGAAAAAGAAAGATATTGACGATTTCAGGAGATCTGCATTTCAATGGGAATTATTAAAATTGGAGCAAAAATATGAGGAAGACATAATAATGCTATTTGAAAAGAATTACGATGTCTTATCAAAAAAGGAAAGAAAATATTTGAAGGAAATAATCAAAAAAAATGAAAAGAAAATAATAATAGGAGGCATAGTAAAATCAAGGTAATTCAATTTTAAATCGATAAATTGTAGAATGTTTAAGTAACTTATTTACCAATAATGATTATGTCATATAATATCTTTTTTATGTAGTGATTTTATGCATTCTGCTCAAACCATTGTAATTTACCGCTTTTAAGCCATTTAAGCGGCTTTTTTACTTGATACCAAGGAGATATGTGGTAAAAGAAAAAAAGCTTTTAAATCAACGCGAATGTAACTGTATTGACAAACTATATAATGTTTATTTTTTTGCTCACTAAGGTGTATATAAACAAGTCGCGTACGAGCTTGTGTATAGATAAGAGCAGCCAAGATGACCACCTCTAACTATATTTTTTTCATACGTAAACAGAAAGGATTGGGAAAAATGGAACTCGACCAGATGATATTTGATGATCTGATCAAATGTTATAAAACCAGAAACTATCAGTTTGATTTTGTATCTGAAGATCTTTTTATAGATAATGCCTCCAAAGGCGTATACATCCATTTTGATGCAATGAATAAAGAGAAATTCATTGCATACATGGAAAAGACAACGTGTTTTTTCGATATTCACTTGCCTATACAGAAAGACAGCTTTGTTGAACTATATATGGAATTCATGGATAATTACTGCTCAAAAAAGCGGAATACTCGTTATGCGATCTCCCTTACCGTGCTGTATCCTAAAAAGCTACAAACTATTTCAGAGCGTAAGAGGTTTATCAGGCAATACGTTTTGCAGTTATGTGGTCTGAAGCAGCCAATCCCCTACCTTGTTGAAAACATTACTATGGGATGTGGTACTTATGCGAAGATAACGATGATTGACAGACTCTACATCGCTAGGACATCATGGATGATCCATAAAAAAGACGGTTGGTTTGATAAAAGAACAGGTCGTTTTGCAAAAGCTGATTGTCCGGATCAATACAAAGTGTTGAAGTACAAAGCTGGCGACTATCGGTTAGATAAAAATGGAAATAGAATTCCATCTAAAGCTGTATTCAGTAATTCCCTCCAGAACTTCGTTTATGGAAAAGATTTAGTTAGTGGTAGGAATTTATGGGATGAGTTTTTATGGAAGCTGCGTCAAAAATTCATCGATGCTGTATTGCGGATCTGTGGTAAAACTGACCATGTAAAAAAAGGTAAACGGCTCCATAAGACGGAATGTAAAGTGGAATACCATCGTTACGTTCGCAGGCGTATTTCCGCATTGAACTTTGCTAAACAAACGATCGAATATACAGTAAATTATCTTTTAAAAAAATTCTGTGCAGATGATATTGTGTATGCACACTACAATGATGCGAAAGGAAAACGGACGAAGCATTCCACTTCATATAAGCAGGTCTTGTCAATCTTCTATAAATATAAGACGAGATTTCAAAATAATCTTTTCCATGATCAGAATGGAAGTGAATATAAGCTGGATTATTATCATCAAAACGTATATGAACTTGATCGCAGTATTGAAAGTCTGCTGGATATGTTCTTTTCTGATATACAAGCGTTAGAGTGTTGAAAATAGAGGGGTGATGACATGCGAAGAGAAAAAAATTTATTTTTGTTAAAGGATGATTTAAGGATCCATGCAAGGAGAATCATTATTGATGTTAAAGATGAGGATGGAGAATTTTTCTATGGTGTTGGCGATGATAATAGGTCATATACATTGAGAAAATGTGATTTGTACAGGATACAACGAGGCTCAAAAGGGATTTCTGTTTTTGGTTTTGATGAATGTATCCTTTTTTATCTCATTAATAAATATTTTCGAGATATACGTCCCAACGATTGGAGATTTGACCCTTGGATCGATAGTATCGAAACTCAATTATCCCATGTGCGAAGTAAAAATCTGACAGAATTTTTTAATAAGGAAGAGGATTAGAAATCATGAATAAAAGTAATCAAAAGGAATTCGGTCTGAAAATACTCTCATGTGGATCTGGGATGCAATCATCTGCGCTTGCATTGATGTCATGTGAAAACGCAGTCCATCCAAATACCTATCCCTTAGTCCCTGTTTATGATGCAATCATCTTCTGTGACCTTGGAAATGAGCCTGAGTGGGTATATTCACAAACGAAATTTATCGCTCAAGAATGTGAAAAAGTTGATATAGATTTCTATATATTAGAAAGTCCTTTGTACAAGGATCTTATAGAAAACTATGGAAAAAAAAGAGTTGTAAGTGTTCCGTATTGGAAAATCAATGAAGATGGTAAAAAATCAAAAATGCCTCGAAACTGCACGTTAGATTATAAGATTAATCTTATTGCAAAATTCGTAAGATGGAATTTGCTCGGTTATAAAAAAGGACAGCATCTTTTGACCAAAGATATAAAATCCCATGAAATGCACATAGGTTTCAGTTATGAAGAACGTCATCGCTGTAGAGAAAACCCATTAAAACTCTTTGTGAATAAATTTCCTTTAGTAGAAATGCAGTTAGAAAGAAAAGATAATTATGCATATATAAAAGATGTTTGGGGGCTTGAGACAAAAGCAAGTGCCTGTAATATATGTCCATTTCATCGAAACTACTTTTTCCTATACCTCAAACAGCATCATAAATCTGATTATGATTCCATTATTAAATTTGATGAGATACTCGAAAAAGAAACAAAGAATACAAAAGTTAAAGGTGAAGTATATATATCAAGATCACGGAAAAGAATCAAAAATCTTTCTTCTTTAGAATGCAATGATGCTGAAACTTTTTTATATAAGGGGACAAAGATTTGGAATGGATTTTGAATTCTATTTATTCAAAAAGACATGCCGGCGATAAAGCCGGCCACTACATGGCAATTTGCCATGTAGCTATGAAATACCGTGAAATCCTCCGCAGTCAATGATCGGGTCGTATTTCCCTGGCGGGAAATCTCCACCCTACTTTCAGTTCTTTGACTGCTATGGCTTTTCACGGTTCGTAGAAAGTGTAAGGTGCTTAACCTTAGGATTCAAGAAATGATATAAGGAGGAAGAAGATCATGATGACGTTTCATTTTAAAAACAAGGATGAATTTTATGAGCGAATTGCGGATGGTTCCCTGCAGAAGAGCATGATGGAATATTTTAATAAATTTGCAGACATGGAGCTTCCGGTTGAGGAAGATACTTTGCTCTATAACTTTGAAGCAGAATTTGAATCAGTATTAGAAAATGGAAAGCGTTGTATCACGGATGAGGAAGTAGCACATCGACATGGTGAGATTGCCGGAAGACTCCACGATGTGATCCGCAGTGTCTGGAGGAGATATCAGAAAAGTGTCCCTATATCGGAAAAAGATTTAAAAGCCTATCAAGAGTGAGAACAACGATTAGTAGAGTTTATAGAAAGGTGGAATGAAAATGAATAAAGAAGAAGCCTTGAGAAAAATAGTGAAAATCATGGCTATTGCAGGGGATCCAACTGCATCAGATCAAGAAATGCAGTTAGCATCTTATAGAGCAAGGAAGCTTATGATTGAATATAAAATAACAGAATTTGAACTATATGGTAAACAGGAACAGAAAAATGTTGAAGTAGCTAATCTAAAAGGGCAATCTTCTGGCTATTTTATATGGGTATTGAAAGAATTAGCACAAAGTTTCCGGTGCAAAGCGTCATATAAAGGAAAAGTCAATACCAATAAATGTGAATTTCGGCTCTGGGGATTACCTAATGATATTCAATTATGCTTACCTATTGCTGAAGGATTGTTATTTTATCTGAATAATATGCTCCACGATTTGCAGAACTGTTATGTTGGAAGTGAGGATTTCCGTATTTTCAAACGTGAATACTATCGAGGATTTAAAGCAGGATTGTCAGAAAGCCTTGATAAGGCATATCTTGAAATGCATGTAGATAAAAAATATGAAATAGCTATTCTTGGTGTACCTGCATTAGTTGAAGAAACATATGCAAATAAAGTCTTAACTGTTAAATCAAAATTCTTAGCATCTATAAATGATGACGGTTATATTTTAGGTAAAAAACATGGTACTGAGTATGACATTGCGCGCAAAGATTTGATTGCTAACTCATAAGAAACGATACAGATGTTGACACAAAAAGAGATCGATGTGGAGGTGTGGAGGCTGATCGATACGACAAAAGACCTTTACGTCTCCAATATGGGAAGAGTCAAGCGCATCTATGCAGACAAAAGAGAGCGGATGCTGAAGCCATATCTGCGTAAAGGCGTTCCTCCTTACTTCATCAAGGTAAATAAGAAAGAAGTCAAGGTCGCACAGCTCGTATGGAAAGCCTTTCACGGGGACTATGATACTAGGAGCTACAGTTTGATCCACACGGGCCTGAAGACAGATGACAGGCTGGTGAACCTGACTCTTTTGTCGAAGCAAGAAGCTGGAAGTATGTTCGGAAGTCGCAGCCGTCGACGAGGAATATATAAAGTGGATCCGGAGAACTGGAATGTCCTTGCATTTTATAAAAGCTCCAGAGAAGCAGCAGCCAAGGAATACTGCAGCTACCAGACGATCCTGGACAGCTGTAATGGAAAAACTAGAAGAAATGCGACCGGTTATAGCTTCGTATGGTCTGAGGTCGTAGATGATTCTTCAGAAAAAATCAATACAAAGGGAAAGATAAAGAGGATATAGAAATGGAAGAATATAATATCAAGCTAAGACTTACACAAACAGAAGCAGAGCGACTCGTAAAAGCTGCAGCGCATCATGACCAGAAGGTTTCCGAGCTGCTGGAATCCTTCGTATATGATCTAATCGCATCCGATGAGCATCGCGGAGGTGATGATGAAACAGATTTGGCTCATCAGTGGTATCAGCGACGCAATGAAGCGCTCTATCCGCATCATGCGACCCCGTTGTTGACAGAGAGTGAATCTCTGAAGCTGGCAAAGACAGATATACAGAAACGTTGTATACAGGAAGCTTTCCGGTATACTCCCCTTTACTTCGACTGGATAAAAGCAACGATGAAAGAGGATGGAGTGATCATGGAAAATCAGGATCATGAATGCGTATATGTTGCTATCGATGAGGATGGCGATATCGACTTCGATGATACAAACGGAAACAGCTGTAATGATCTGAGGCTCGTTCATGGGTCTGAAAAGGTCACGTGGGAGGAAGTGGAAGCTCGCCTGCGCAGTTATTCGAAAAAACATCAACAGGAGTTACAGTATCACTTGAAAGAATGTCTTCAACGATTGCCAAAACAAGAAGAAGGTATCGACCATGTGCGGATAAAGATAGCAAGCAATATCTATCGTCTGGAGGCGATGCTGCGTGAGATCCTGGAAAGCACCTGTCATGCATGAAGCTTGTCGAGCGCTCCAAGGTATCATCGGATGAAGTCATACATATATCCGTTTTTTCAGATAAGACCATCGTGAGGAGGGATCATATGAAGAGTGAAACATATACAGGATTATCAGAAGCATTGCAGGCGGTAAAGACGAGATACGTGCAGCTGCCGGAGGAAGGAATCGATCAACAGACGCCGGAACCATTAGCATGCCTGATACGGGCATGTGAAGCTGTCCTTCAAGAGGAACAGATACGCAGAGATCGTCAGTTACGAGAGGTACGGAAAGCACGAAGAGACGGGATCATAGGGCGACCAGTCACCCCCTGCAGGGAAGACTTTCTGAAGCTGACGTATCTGCATGATAAAAAAATGGTGACAGCAATGGAAGCGACGAGAATGGATATAGGAGTTGCCATTTCATGCAGAACGAAAAGGAGATATCAGGAGGACGAGGGATGGAAGATATAAGGAAGTTGATCGTATTCCTGATCATCAACATCTCGGCATTTCTCTGTTATCTGCTGGGAAAAGAAAATCGGAGAAAGATAGAGGATGGACATGAAGAAGAATAAATATTTAAAAGCGAAACTGACTGCAGATACGGAAGAGGACTGTCTGTACAACACTTTCTGGATCTATGTTGCCGGTATATCGGAGCTGTTACTGATCGTCATGCTGCAGGGAGAGCTGAACTACATCAGTATCCCCTGCCTCATCGCAGCCGCCTTCTCTTTAGTCGTCTGCGCATACAAGATGGGACAAAACGCAAGGGAGCGATAAAACATGACCTTAGAAGATTACTTACCACAGATACAATTACTTACTTTACAGAATTACAACAATACCATCATCGCTTATGCGGCATATGTGCGTTTCGGGAAAAAAGCGATCGCAGATTATTGCAGGGAGAAGATCGGAAAAGAGGTCAGGGTCATCGTAAAGGATGATGATCCTATCAATGAAGATGGGTCGATCAGTCAAAATCGCTCGAAGCCTTCCAGATCGAGAACAGTGATCCTGGAGGTCATCAGCGAATGACGTACGTGGTCGTCACGATCACGTACTTCCTCCTCATCGGATTCCTTCTATGGAAGAATGAGGCGGGGACCTATATCCGGCATATGACGCCGCATCATCTGGTCTGTATCCTGAAGACCTCCCTTTCCATACTGACCGAAGTGGTATTGACAATGTCCCTGACATTCGCATGCGTCTATACGCTTTGCGGCTTACGCAAAGCGCTCCCTGATGAGAAGGAGATCCTGTTGCTGTGCCGGATGGTCCTGTTGTTCATCGTGCTGGTACGCTACTTGTTTCAGAAAGAGGTGGGCTTCCCGTTCCTCCTCTTCTATATGAATGTGACCATCTTTTCCGACCTCCTCTATCAGGGCGCGGATATCCTACGTTCCCTGCTGTATCTGGTGTTTCTCATACTACATGCACTCTTTTGCGTCTGCGATGAGGGAAGGATGCAGACATACCGCAAAACAGTCGCGATCCTAACAGAGGATGATATCGATATCATCGCTATCCATGAAGCCGGACATGCCATCATGTCGATGAACGATGGCGTGATACCGATGGAGATCGTCCTCCTGCAGGGGAAGGATGGTCCGGTGGGAGGATATTGCCGCTATGAGAAACAAGAATTGCCTCTGCGCATGATACTGTGCAAGTTACTCGCTGGAGATATCGCAGCGAGAAGATATGGGATGCTTGCACAGAAGATGGTCTATTCCGAGCTATCCTCAGTTGACGACCATAACCGGTGTTTCGAACTCCTGCAGCAGGTGCCGCGACAGGAGCGCTATACGCTGTATGAAGACTGCCGGAAGCACTGTACACAGGTCCTGTATGCGCACTGGGATCTGGTAGCCCTGATCGCACAGAGACTGCTCGAAGAGAAGAAACTTGAACGACAGGAGCTGGAACTGCTCTGGCAGACATACGGGAAGAAAGACGGGATGGACCATGAAGACGATCGGAAAGGAGGTCAGGGTCACAGTGAAACGTAATGCTCTGTTGAGTGTGGAAGAAATGCGAAGCCGACACTATAAGAACTCTGACGCTCCACTGTGATCTTGGAAATCATCGAATGAAGAAAAAGAAATATCTGGTACTGAGAAACAAGGAGAACGGGAATATCGTAACCGTCGACAAGACTTGGTTCTATGGTCTGCCTAGGCATATCCAAGCGCTGTATCATGCAAAATGGCAGATCGTGATAAAGTAAGACATCACCTGGCAAGTTGCCAGATGATCGATCCAAACCATAAGGAAGAACAGAAGGTGTGAAAAAAACATGGAGTCATTCAAAAAAAGTATGAAAAAATTCACTTTTGTAAATATACAACTACTGATCACATGGATAATCATTTGTGATATACTTCTTTCAAAAAGAAAAGAGGTATCTTCCATGGAAATTATAACGATCATGGTTTCGGCGCTTTTGGGAGCAGTACTTACCTGGATTACATCCACAGTGCTCTACAAAAAACAATCTACGATTGAAATGAGATGGACATTATTTCAATCGATACGTGATGAAATGTATGCATCAAAAAAGCTTATTGCAATCTATTTCAATGAATTAGGCAAAATTGCAGCAGATATGCGCGAGGAAAAAGAGGCCAGCGAACATGTGCATATTGATTTTACAAATCTCTCCTCTATACATCAGGAATATTCTATTCTGACGAATAAATTTCTGGCTTATATGAAAATGTATGAACCTGATACGATCTGCAAAATAATGTCGCATCTGCCCTTTGTATTCAAAAACTCTGCACGAAAAATGAAATTCTATTTTTATCTGGAAACATGGAGAACTGCAATGTACTGTGATTTGAAATATCTGCTCGATGTAGAAAATAAACTACAGGAGATTTTGATTCCCTACCTTGATAAGACTGCTGCTCCAGATATATATGACGAAATATTAACAGTCATAAGCAATGTCCATGCATCCGACATGCAAACGATAGACCTTGATGAAATTGGACTGTATGACTTTATGGCAGAAAGCTTCAGAAAAATCGTCTGATAAATTTAGCTGCATGGCAATCAGATATTCTAAAGTCAACAGAAGAACTGCTGGATGACTATAAGAAAAGTGTTCATCAAAGATTGTCATAAAGTTTCAATAACAATGAATTACTTAGCAAACTGCTATGTAACACAGGAGGGAGAAGCATGATATCGATACTTTTTATAGGGATGATCGTTTCCCTCTTCATCATATTGTCCTATGCTCTTTGCAGAGCGAGTGATGAAGCTGACAGAATGTTCGGATATAAAACCATGAGCAGAGATCATGAGATGACGTATGAAGATGACCATAAATCTTTAGAATGACAAAGGATCTTGTATCTACCTGGCAAATTGCCAGGTAGATAGAAAAGGAGGTGTTTGAAAGCAATGAATGACTTAAAAAGCAGAAAAGGATATATCAATACGAACTGTGAACGTAAGTATCCGGGAGTCAAAGACTATTATCTACGCTGCGTCAGTGACGAGGTCATAGACAGACTGCGAAAAGAATCTTTAGATGGTGTTTGCTTTCTATCTTTATCGGATCTCAGAGAAGCATATGATCTCACTAAGAGTGAAGGGCTAAAAGTGATGCTGTTGATCGATGATGAACCCGATATATCATCGAAAGGTTTTGTTAAACAAGATACAGTAGAATTGAAAATCAAGAATTCTGTTTCATATGATGAAGTCAATCAATTATTGTGTGACAAGCATCCAGATTTATATAATGATGCAGAGAACAGTTTATCATTTTTCGGCAGATCCTGGCTTCCTGGATTAGTTTATTCTTTTGCTCAGGCTCAGAAAATCGCAATGGATTTGATTAATCTGGTATTCAAGGAAAAAAATTCTGATACTCAGAGTAAAGAATTATTGAATAAATATGTACAGGATCGAATGGATTTGACCATGGAAGAAAGTATTCAAGATGATGGTACTACCCTCTTAACACTCAAGAGTGATGGTACTCCTTTGTTGAAGGGATCTGCATTTGATCTCATTAAAACATTAGGTTTATCTGAAAGAGAATTATTATCTAGAGACTTTCAATCCATCTCCGATAAAGATATTTCTGCAGCAATTCTGCATTACTATGAATATATCCAGAAAGAACAAATGGAAGGTATTATTGATAATCAGATGGACTTATTCATTTCTGATCATGAATTAGATAAAGATATCCTGGATGATTATTTTGACAAAGATGACGCTATTAATGAAATTTGGAAAAAGCGTGCAGAGATAGATCCCTTCTTACCTCATAGAAATAAGCTGAGTGAAAATGATATGGCTTGGATAAGTCTTGAAGTTGATGATCAATTAGATATTGCATATCAATTTGCTTTAGAGCAAGAAAAGGTGATGTCTTATGGATCCTAATAACTTTGAAAAATTCATGAGGAAAGATCAGAAGCGTATCGCCGATTTTCATGCCATCCCTTATGCCAAACGGCTGTTACGTCATCTTTTATGGATAACGATCGGTGTTATAGTTCTTATCCTTCTTACTATCATCGTTATTCAATTCTTATATGATAGTGTCCATCTTACTTCCCTTTTCCTTTTATTGTTTATCCTTGGTTTGATATCATTTTGGAAAATCAGGAAGAAAAGAAAGATAAAATCTGTTAATAAGAATAATAGCTGATAGATATACTGGTCTTGTGTAATACGGCTCAACGTAGTAAAATTTAAAAGATATAAGAGATTAGTTACCCTACCTGGCAATTTGCCAGGTAAAGATGTGATGTTCAGGTTACTGTGAAAACCCAGTGAATAAGCAACCAGCATGATCCAGAGATAGCATAGGAGGAAGTTGATGAACAGACGAGAAAAACAGCTACAGGAAATAAGAGAGCAAAAGTTAGTTGAAACGACAAGTAAGATTTATGCAGCAACGATTGTGGAGATTTTATATGAGTCCGGATTAAAAAAAGAAGATATTGAATATATCTTATCAGAGCTGATGCAGAAGGCTGATGAACTCTCAAGAGGTTATATTGATGTAGAAACCTATGTCTTAGCAGTAGAAGAAAAGACAGGAATCCATTTTTAAATGATTTCTTAAAAAGATCCAAAGGTCGTATAAAGTAATGCACCTGGCAAGTTGCCAGGTAAAAAGAAGATAGTAAAATACCGTTCTTATTAGGTAAAAGGAGGAAAGTATGGAGTATAAACAGAAATTGTTGGATTTATTTTCTTATTCAAAAAGGAAAAATAAACAATTATCAATTATGGTTGAGAAAAAAGAAAAATATCTTTCCATGGGGGATGATGAATTTCTATTTGAATACACAAATATTGAGGCTAAATATGCACACAAGAAATTTGTGTTGTCAGTAATTGTGATAGCTACTTTAATAACTGTTATTATGGATATATGGAACAGATTATATGATTTCATTCTCCAATTACTTATGCTCAGTAATGTTGAATACGTAGAAAACGATATGATTAAAGTAACAGAATTATTGGTTATGATTATCATGTTTATTGTTCTATTTGTAGGATTATTGATTATGTGTGAAATTATCAGGAATTTATATTCATTAACAAAAGAAAAAATACTGATTGAAGAAATAAAAGAGCTACGAAAGGCAAATGGATTAGTATGAATAATTATGAAGATAAAATCAAAAAGTTTTTAGAGAATTTTTGGATCGAAAGTTTATATTCTATTATAAATTTAGTGTTTCTGTTATTTTTATGGAATTTGAATAGAGAATTGCTGAGTAAATTTTCAAGTGATGAATCCTTGAAATTATTAACATACCAAAATGGAAAACCAATAGTATTCTTTGTGATGACTGTTCTGTCAATCATATGTGGGATAATAATTGTCATATCTCGTTTTAAAAAGATACTATATGAAGACCCCAATCTAACAGAAATACTATATTTCGGACTATCAGTATTATTGATAAGCATAATAATCATTACACTTATTATTGCAATAAACAACCCTATTTTGCGAGCAATCGTGGCAGTTATTTCTGCTTGTACAGCGATAGTTTATGCAAACAATTAAATCATAAACCGTAGGGGTAGGTTATAGATGTGGAGGAAAAGAACATGAAAAAACTTTTGAGTATCGCCGCACTAGCAGCACTCGTATTGACAGCCTGCAGCAAAGACCTGCAGGTAAAGACCGTAGACAAGTTGACAGTAGAGTATGGAGATAAACTGGACAATAGCAAACTCTTCCAGGCGAAGGAATCTGATGAAAATGTGAAGGTAGATATGGTTAATGGCTTTGAAGAGAAGAAACTTGGAGAACAGACACTGAAAGTTACCTTTACCAACGGTGACAAGACTATAGAAAAGGAAATCAAAGTAACGATCAAGGATACTAAGAAACCAGTGATCACTCTAAAAAAGGATAAGATTACGATCACTGCTGGCGATAAACTAACACTAAAGAATAACGTGAAAAGTGTAAAAGATCCGGTAGATGGAGATTTGAAATACAGTGAGAAGAAAATAGAAAAATCCGGATACTATATTGACAAAGGCAAACTCAATACGAAGAAAGCCGGTACTTATGAAATTAAGGTATTTGCGTATGATGCGAATGGAAATGCTGCAGAGAAAACATTTAAAGTTATTGTGAATAAAAAAGAAGTAGTTAAACAGGAACCACCTCAAAGTCAGTCTTTAGGTGCACAGGAATCTAACGGTACTGATCAAGCAGCATCCTCGACTTCCCCTTCTTCATCTTGGCAAGCCAGTCAAGGCTCGGGTAATAAATCAGAGCAGAATAATACGCAGCCTTCAGGAGTTCAAACTACTGAACCTGCTTCTAAGCCTCAAACATGCACTGTACCTAGTAATCAAATTGGGAATTCTGGACAGACTTTCAAAACTGAAGCAGCTGCATATAAATACGGTGAAGAAATGGATAGTAATCCAAATAATAATATTGCACATTACGGTGTGATGGAAATTACTGATACATGTGAAAATGTTGTTGGATGGACAGTTGAATTTGGTTATAAATAATAAGGCAGGAGAACCTGTCTTTTTTTATATATATAAAGGAGATGATTAAATGTGTTATATAAAGTGTTATCCACCATAAGGGGTAACGCCCGGTGATAACATAAGGTCGTATCTATACAGCTATACGTAAATCCTATTTAAAACTACAATCGGGACCCCGATTTTTTTGAGCTGTATATAGAAAGGATGTTTTAGATGAAAATTCATAAAAGACTAAGTAAAAGTTTATTAGCTTATTCAGCAGTTCTACTAATGTTAGTATCTATTCTATCATTTCCTATAAATACAAAAGCTGCTACACCTGTAATCAAGCTTGCCAAGAAGATACCTTACAGCTTTCAAGTTACTGATTCAAATGGCCATATGACATGGGGAGCTGAAACAGAATATATATATGCTGATGATGAAGTATCGTTTTGCGTGCAACCAGGTGTTTTAATCACTGAAGGAGCATCATATACAAAAAATGATTTTTCCACAAGTCAGCGTTTAAAAATGGAACATATAGCTTATGTTGGTTGGCAATTATCAGAAAAAACTGATGAGGATTATTTAGCAACGCAATTTATGATTTGGGAAGAAATGGGTGCCACCATAAATAGCACTTCATATTCTGGATATAATGCTAAAAAGGCAGAAATCGAAAAAAATATTAAGCTTATCTTTAATACAGAGCCTTCTTTTGTAAAAAAAGAAGCATATGATATTAAAGCAGGTCAATCTATTACATTAACAGACTCAAACAAAACATTTTCGAATTTCACATTCACATCAAAAAGCGAGGGTATAACCGTTAATAAAAACGGTAATAAATTAACTATTACTGCTTCTTCCTCTGCTCCTGAAAATGCTTCAGTGAAATATCAAGCAGTTAAAAAAGATTGTGTAGGAACGTCAATTTTGTATTCTTCAGCAGTTTCGCAAAATGTAGTAGCATTTAAAGTAAAAGATCCACATACAATAACGATAAATCTTCAGGTTGAAAAAAATGGTTCTTTAAAAATCACAAAGCAGGATGAAGATGGGACAGTAGTACCTAATACATTATTTAAAGTATCAAAAAATTCTGATATGTCTTCTCCTGTTGGTACATATACCACCGGTGACGATGGCTCTGTAACAATCGATGAGCTGCTTCCAGCGACTTATTATGTACAGGAAACTGCAGTACCAAGCCACTTAGTATTAGACACTACAATTAGAACTGTGTCTGTTGAAGCCAATAAGACAGCAACCTTAACTGTCCAAAATAACTGGGTAAAGGGAAAAATCCAACTTAAGAAAATAGATCCAGATTCTAAAAAGCAGGTCGCAGGTGCTACTTATGCAATTTACAATGACAAGAACCAAGAAATGGAACGTCTCGTTACCACTGCTACAGGATATGTTGAATCCGGATACTTACGATTTGGCCAGTATACTGTGCGTGAGGTTATCGCTCCATCCGGATATATTTTAAACAAGACCTCCTACCCTGTTACGATTGCTACTAACGAGCAAAAAATCACGGTCACCGGCGAAGATGAAAGACAGACAGGTCGTTTAGAAATCACAAAGGAAGATAGTGTCACCGGCTCGGCCGCACAGGGCGAAGCTACTTTAAAAGGAGCTGTCTATGAACTGCGTGCTAAAGAAAATATCTTGGATCCTGCCGATGGGTCTGTCAAATACGCAAAGGACTCTGTTGTTACTACACTTACTACGGATGCAAATGCCAAGGCATCAGTAAGTGATTTATATCTAGGTAAATACATCCTGCAGGAAAAGACTCCAAGTACCGGATATACACTAGATACAACGAAATATGATATCTCTCTTGACTATGCAGGATCCAATGTAGAAGTTGTGACTAAGAAACAAACGGTAAAAGAACGGGTAAAAGCACAGGCTTTTAGTATTGTTAAAATCTCTGATAACGGATCCGGAGAAGCGGATAAACTTGCCGGCGTTGAATTTACAGTAAAAGCACAAAAGGATATAGACGCATACGGATCCTGGGAGAAAGCCCCTATTGCAAAGAATGCACAGGGGAAAACAGCTGCAATCCTAATAACAGATAAAAATGGATATGCCTTATCTGAGGAACTTCCATATGGCCAGTACGTTGTCCGTGAAACTAAGGTTCCGGATGACCTATATAAGG
>OAUK01000006.1_pt1 | contig 163195 bp, 167 predicted proteins | sample 1495131 | NCBI WGS metagenome assembly OAUK01 (sample SAMEA2580009, study PRJEB22360) | human gut metagenome | biome: human gut; feature: human-associated habitat; material: faeces | place: Denmark | collected 2008/2010 | reverse complement strand
CATTGGAAGAAAAGGGGTATTTTTATGGTAGAGAATCAAGTTTTCGGACGGGCTGTGGGGGGGGTGCCCCCACCCCTGCCACCTTTAGTTGAAAGGCAGATTCTCCTGTGTTCCCTCTACGCTTACAAAATCAGCAGAGTCCACGGGTGCCGCAGTGTTGTAGTCCGCTTCATCCACTTCCGGGATATTGCCTGCCATCGCCTTTACGTTTTCTGCCATGGCTTTTGCTTCTGCCCTCTGCTCATCGGTCAGCTTGCTGACAAAGGCGAACGCTGCTCTGGAGTATGTGATTCCGTCTGCGGACTTTTCCTTTTTCAGCGTGATCTTGGTTACCGCATCGAAACACCGGAGACCTTTCAAGAGGATTCTTTTCCCGATGTAATCCCGGATATATTTCAGCGATGTCGGAGGCAGTGCGAGAATGATCGGCACGGGATTTCCCTCCTGCAGGATGTAACATCTGTGGATATTCTTGCAGGCTTTTCCTGTTCCCTTGCTTCCGAACTGGTTATGCGGGCACTTGCTGCAGTCATGGATCTCTCCGGTTTCTCTCTCCACGCCCTGCTTTCCATCGTAACTGGAGCAGTCCGGCTGTTCGTTCCCACCGCTGTACTGCTCATCCCAGTATGCGTTTACTGGGTGATGATGGAGAATGACTCCGGTGAGGTCCGTGCTCATGACTGGCTCATCTTCTGTTTCTCCCGGCAGTTCAAAGGCAAGACCACCGCCGCTTGGAATTTTGGCTCTTTCAAACGGAATTGTTCCCAGTCCATCCATTTCCTCTGCGATTGCTTCCTTCAACTCCTCGGTCAGCGTTACCAGGTTGAATTTCTGATCTGCTACTGCTACTTCATTCTTTGCCATGATTATTCCTCGCTTTCTGCTTCTTCAAAGCCATCATTCTCATCTTCCTGCTCATCATCTTCGGCATCCATCAGTTCTTCCAGTGGTGTCGGTCTGCTCTCTCCATAGTAGAGGTCATCCATGATCCTCTGGCTCTGTGCTGCCAGTTTAATGGCTTCCACCGCTACCTCCACTGCTGAATTGTAAAGGCTGCCGATCACATTGAGGACATCGCCATCTCCATTCGGGAGAAGTTTCAGCAGGTCGTCCATATCGGTCTTAACTGATTTCATTTTCCCCTGCAGTGCGGAATACCCTTCCGCTGCAATACCGTATCCCTCATGGCGGTTCTTTACCTCGGTCGGGTGCGTGTACTCCATAATCTGCCCCAAGGCAAACTTGGCAGCCGCCTGCATATTTTCTTTCAAATCACGGTCACTTTCTAATGTGACATCAATCTCCATCTGTGTGTAATCTTTCATGGTTTATTCCTCCTTCGCTGCCTTGGCACGGTTCAGTGCCTTTGTATTTGCTTTTCTTTTGGATACCTTCAGTTCTGAATAAACGGACAGCACTTCTGCCAGTTCCTCTGGCAGCTCTCCATCATTCTCTGCAGTCAGATTGTTCATCGCAGAGTCGAGGGTGCGTGGATCAACACGCTCTGTGATGAGGTGTCCGAATCCCTGCTCTCTCAAAACATCGAAGAATACCAAGCCTTTTTCCATCAGCTTTTCTTCTGAAATCTTGGAGTACCTTGTTTTCTCCTGCAGGCTGTACTTGAAACCATCGACCGTGGTATCCGGCTTTTCCTCATCCACCATCTGTCTGGCGATCTCCTGCTCCATGTTTTTCAGTTCTTCATTGTTTGCCTTGGTCTGCTCTGCCAGTTCATCCTTTTTATCAAGCAGTTCCTTATAGGCTCTGACTTTGTCATCCAGTGTCATTACTGTTTCCATTGTTGCTCCTCCTTTGGTTTTATAATTCGTTCCCCCACTGGTCCCAACCGTCACGCTCCGTCCTTGCGAAGAGTTCCAGTTTCTTTGCCTGCGGGAAGAATGTTTCTAACATCTGATAGGCACATTCCGGCTTTTTACTGTGGCATCTGCGGCTGTTCTCCCGAAGCACCGTGGAGAACGCTCCACGCTTGTCCTTATCCGGGAGGATGATATTTCCCTTCTTAAAAAACCACAGCAGGTATTCGTGTGCGAACCGCACCGTATAGGCGGGTGCCGGTCCGTTGCCCTTATCCCATATCAGCCTTGCATGGAGTTGATACCCCAAAAGGCTCATGATTTCCTCTGTCTGCGGCAGGTACTTGTCTATCGTCCACATGAACACATTGTGCTTTTCGTTCATCAGATTTCCTGTCACGAAGTTATGTATCTCCATGATTCCGGGGACGTCCATGGTGTCGTATGGAACGGTCGTTCCGGTGGAGTTTGGTCTTGCTGCTTTCTTACCGCCCCTGCCCTGTTTCCATGGTGGATCGGTATAGAGGATGTCGTATTTTTCTTCTGTGGTAAAAATATCAATTACCGCCATCGAATCCGCCTCCTCATTGGAAGTCCGTGCAGTTTTCTCCAGTTATTGCTTCTACGATTGGATCTGTTCATTCCTGCATAGATCCCGGCAGAAAAGGCAGCACCTATTGCTTCCCCGAAATGGGCGAATGCAACAGCCATGCTTTCTCCTGCTTTTCCCAGTTCTTCAATTGCTTTTGCATATTCCTCTGTTCCATACATCAGAAATAATCCCTCCATGTATCCACGACTGTTTTTGCCAAGTCCTCTTTCTTCGCCAATGCCTTCAGTACCACTTCATCAATTGTTCCCTCTGTAATGAGATGGATATATGTGCAGGTGTTCTTCTGCCCAATCCTGTGAATTCGTGCAAGGCTCTGGCTGTATGCTGCATAGTTGAAATTGACCGAGTAATACACACAGGTATCTGCTGCAGTCAGCGTGATTCCCAGTCCTGCGGTATCGATCTGTGCGAGGAATACCTTTGTTTCCGGGTTGGTCTGAAAATCCTTGACAATGTCGCCGCGATCTTCCAGTTTTACATCTCCATAAATTGCACCGTACCGAAGCTTTTTCTTTGCAAGCATTTTCCCGATGACGTCAATTTCCGGTCTGAATCGGGCGAAGATTACCAGTTTCTTATCTGCCCCGATGACATAATCGTCTATGATTTCTTCCAGTGCATTCAGCTTTCCTTTGCTGACCAGTTCCGGTTTTTCTTCTCCGTCTGCCACTAAAAATCCACCAGTGAATTGCTGTAGCCGCAGAAGTTTTGTCAGTACAGTCGTGGCGGTAATCTGCCCACCATTCTCCAGTTCCGCAAAACTTTCACGCTTGATTCGGTCATAGATTCCTTTTTCCTTTGTACTCATGGTTATGTACCTCTGCAGGAATGTCTGTTCCGGAAGATCGAGTGCCTCCTCTTTGGTTACTCGGTATGCGATGGAATGTTCTTTTTGGATTAACTGATCCATGTCCTTGTATCCCACAATCTGGTGTCTGTTAAAACCGCCCATGATTGCATACCTGTTTCGGAACTGATAGAAGTTCGTTCCGAAGATAGTCGGGTCAAGGAAGCGGTACTGACTGTATAAATCTATGGCATTGTTCTGTACTGGGGTCCCGGAAAGTATCAGCTTGTACCTTGCCCGATCTCCCAATTTGTGCATTGCCTTGGACTGCTCTGCATCGTGCGTCTTGATTCTCTGGCTTTCATCGCAGATGATCATATCCGCATCCCAATCGTAGAGTGCTTCAAAGACACCCTCCCGCCATGTGGATTCGTAGTTGATCACAGCCACCTTTAGTGCCTTGAACGGAAAATTGTCGAGGTCGTTTAACATCTTGATCCTGCGGTTCTTATCTCCGAGCAGCACTTTTATGTTAGCTTTAAAGTCTGCGAATTCTGCGAAATCTTTGGGCCATACGGAGCAGACGGAGGTTGGTGCTACGACCAGTACCTTTTCCACTTTCCCCATCTGGTAAGCTGTTCCTGCTATCATGATTGCAGTCAGTGTCTTTCCGCATCCCATTTCGAAGAGCAGTCCGAAGCCTTTATGTACTGTGTTTTTTCTGCTTTGCATTTCGCTCCTCCTGTTCTTTTTCCAATTGATAGTTTTTAATCCACTTGATATTAGAAAACCCATCATCAATCCATGCTATTAAAACCGTGGGATAGTTCTCCCTATACCACTGGACTCTCTCTATCGCTTTTTGAATTGACTGATCTGCTTCATTGCAAGAACACTTCCACGTATTATCTGCTTCGTCTTTGATGATAAAACTTGCATAATAATTCATCTCTTTCTCCACACTCCCCTCTATTCTCTAATTCACGCACCATCCTATCCCATTCGGCTTTCTGTTCCTTTGTTGCCTGTGGGTTCTGGCAGGCTATGTAACCTCTGTTATTCTGATTCATTGGAATTCTCCTCCTTCAGTACTTCTGCGATACCTTCCATCACAAACATGGCACATGGGAGTGCGATTCCATTTCCCCACATCTTATAAAGTCCTGAGTCGCTTGCCGGATCAGCGAGCCATCGTTCTACCTGCTTGGCATCCTTTGGCAGTTGGATTCCACTGTCTTTCCCGATCAGTCGCCACCATTCTGCCCAGGCAATCATCCATTCTCTGATGACCGATGCCTTTGGTTCTGTGATGGCGATGTCCTCAGTCCAATCATCCGGGAAACCCTGCAGGCGGCAGCATTCCAACGGAGTCAGCCTGCGTATGATATATTCCAATTCCACTATAGGGTCTGTGCTGTCCTTAAAATCACAAGCCTTTATCGCACTGGCTATTTCTGATTCTTTATACTGTCCGAATGCCTGCATTGCATAGCAGCGTGCGTCCATTTTATCCTGTGGGTGTGCCACTTCACCTGGTCCTTTGGCTACCAATGTCTGGGCGATTTCCTCTTGGATGCTGATATTGTATTGAGCATTCATTCCTTGATTGAATGCTGCCCTGTCGATTGCGTATGCAACTGCGTGGCGGTCGGCTGCTGTGAGAGTGTTGGCAGGTGCTCCCGGTTCTCCGACTCCAAGTCCATTGGCTGATCCGTCATTGTTTCTGGTGTTACCGCCGCCCTTGTATCTGGTGGCTTTGTCTGCGATTGGAATTGCCACTCCGATAGTTGCCTGCCCTGTCTTTGGATTGCCCTGCGTCAGACACGGGGACTTCCCCTCGAATGCTGTCGGGTCCTGCGTAATGTGGAACGCTGTCGGTTCTATGACAGTCGCCACGGAACTGCCATGTCCGCACCCATGCAGGGTTTCTGCTTTGTCATCTCCCAATCGCTGATTTCTTAGGTCTACTGACCTTGCTTCATTCATGATCATCGGTACATTGCCCCCCCCCTGTGCCCATTTTCCCAGTTAGGGTTGGTATAACTCCATCTTCCGAAATCGTTACCCGGCAGTCCTGTGGATGATTTTCCAACACAATCGGAACATTGTTTCCTCCAGTTCCCATCTTTGTGGTCAGCGTAGGCGATACCTCGCTTTTATCAGCTACTCTGCGTCTGTCGCTGATGTCGTAACATTCGACATTCTCTGTGCCTGCTTTATGAGTGCCTTCTTTAATATCTCCGGCAGTTCTTTGCCACGCTTCTCGGCTCTCCGCAAAATCCCGAGACAAGCCTTCTCGCTCAAATAATATTTTTGGTGCGGTGCCGCCTCCAAAATCTGCGACAAGGTAGATTCTTTTTCTTCTTTGGGGCACTCCCCAGTATTGGGCATCAAGCGTTCGCCAAGCGATGGAGTAAGTGTCGCCCATGATACATCCTGCACTCTGCCATTTTCCTTTCGGAGGGAGAGGAACTGTGGCTGTATCGTCCGTGACACTGACGATTGCCTGCAGGACTGCTTGGAAGTCCTTTCCTTTGTTGCTTGAGAATGCTCCGGGGACATTTTCCCAGACCATGAACCTTGGTCTGATATACTTGCCTGTCCTTCCTGCTTTTCTATCATGTTCTCTCATCTCCTTTATGATTCTGATTTGTTCATGGAATAGATTGCTCCGGCTGCCATCCAGTCCGGCTCTTTGCCCTGCCACACTCATATCTTGGCAGGGAGATCCTCCTGCGATTACAGTAACCGCTTCCACCTTGCCACCGTTCATGTATCGTATATCCCCATGATGTGGCATTTCCGGGAAGTTCTTCTTCGTGATCAGCATTGGGAGTGGTTCGATTTCACTTGCCCATCTCGGCTCTATTCCGAAGATTGCCGATGCCAGTTCAAAGCCACCGCTTCCGGAGAAAAGCGATCCCATTGTTAGTTCCTGCTGCATCGTTTCTTTCCTCCCCTGCTGCTCAAATGCGGATAGTCACGGCTTGCGTAGCTTTCCCTATCCCATGAGACTCTCTTTCCGCACCAATGGCAGTAACTATGCCCGACCTGCACACGCTTTCCGCAGTTGGGGCAGACATATACCCCGGCAGCAATCTTCCGTGTTATCTCCGGTCGCTCATACTGCTCTATCATCCGATTAAGGCTTGCAACGACCTTTTCATAGTCACTGATGATGTCCATTGCCTCCTGCAAGGCTTCGCTGTCCTGCTTCCAGATTTCCTCTCCGTCATGCTCCATGCTTCTGGTGTGTTCCTGCAGGTTATCCAACTGTGCGATAATTTTTTTATAATCCTTTGTTTTACCCATGCTGCTCCACCTCCTCTTTCGGCGGTTCGACCAGTCCGAATGTCATAAGTGCCATGTTGTACCCTCTCACTTGGTGCGTGAAAGGCGACACCTTGACTGGCGGCTCTATGAATGGTTTTGGGTTTGGGTTCATGCGTTCCCGATCCACCGCTGCCATGACTTCATTCAACTTCTTTCGTTCCGTTTCTATGCTCGGTGGCAAGTTTACCAATCCTGCCAGTCGGTTCAGAAGTTCAATGTCTGCCGGTCCGCTGAGTGTCTGAGAGGCTCTGTTCCATTTCATCTTTCCCCAACTCTTTATGATCGTGAATTGGACATTGTCGGCTTCTCTGATTAAGATCTGACCGTCCTTCATTGCCATCTTCATTGCGATTCTTCCTTTCCATGACCTGCTTATATAGGTCATATAATATTCCCATGTTCTTTTCCTACTTTTCTGTATAGAATGTGTGATTTCCGTGCGTGAAGAGTTCCTTCAGATTGCTGTTGTGCCATGTTTCCTCGGAGGTTGTTCTCTCGAAGTATGTTGCCCCTTGGCTCTCATCCCAGTGCTCCACCTGCACCATTTCCAGTGCTCGGTAGCAGTCCTCGTTTGGCTCTATCCTGTCATAGCGTCCATTGATGTATGATGTGAATGCGTTTCCATCTGTGATGACTTCTGCGATGGTGTCCGGAAACTGATCACTCCATACCCGGTTCAGCACTGTCAGAATGACCAAGGCTTTTCCTTTGGTATCTTCGCCCTCTGCTTCAGCCATGGCGATTTTGGCTAACATATAGGATTCTTCCGCATCCCAGTCCATGCTGCCTATCAAAGACTGACGCTCTGCATTCCGGTACCCGAGGATTTCCTGCTGCTGTGATTCTTCGTACCGCTTTTGTGCCTGTTTTATGGATTCCGCAAACTCAGCAGTTTCCTTCTGCTCTGCGGCGAGGTATTCTTCACGCTCTGCCATCATTGCTTCATAGTCCTCCTGCTCCCACCAGATTCCACCATACTCAACCTGTCCGAAATGCTCCGGCGGTTCTGGCGGTGTGTAGCTGTCTGTTGCAAATCCAAAGATCAGCAGTCCCCCCAGTGCGACTCCTATCGCTGCGGCACTTACCGTTTCCCCGATGATCCGTTTCAGTTTTCGCTTTTGTCTGCGTGTCAGCCTTCTCAATTTCTCATGTACCTCCTACTTCTCTACTGCTTCCAGACGCTTTTCCTTTTTGTTATAGAGGATCAGTTCCTTCTCATCTTCTGAATGCAGCATATAATCTTCCGGGTTCTTCCCTGCTTTACTTACAATCTGCTTCTGTTTCCATGTCAGTCTGCTTGGCTGTTTCATGCTTAATCTCCTTTATATGTACTTGACTTCTGCCAGTACCTCAGTATGCTCTCTTAGGCTTCTTGGGTCTGGCATGGAACAGGTTCTCCAAGGCTTTGAAGAGTAACTGTTCCGTATGCTCCCTTGAGTATTCTTTGGGGTAGCTGTACTTGTTGCCTGCAGTGCGGTTTCTTCCTTGCCGCCATCGGTATTGTTTCGCACCCACACGTCCATGCTCCCGATGTTCTCTCATCGTGTGTTCTCATCTGCCTCCGAACCGTTGTTATTTTACTTGGGCCTGCGTTCCCTATCCCAATTACGACAGCCATTCATGCAGGCTCATGTCCTGCTGCCGGAGTGATTTATTGCATCGGCTCGCTCCTACCTATCAGTTTTTATACTGGTTGATGCCTGCCAGTTGGTTCATTATTCAGTTGTCGTGATGCATACGCACCGTTCTGTTTTCTTAGTTTCGCTGTCCTGCACCGGGCAGGTGTAATTGATTTTGCCGCCATCTGTGCTGCTCCGAAGCCTTCCGCTCTCATAGAGGTGCTTCCTTGCGTATCTGGCACTCACTCCCTTGGCATTGCAGAACTGATTAAACTCCGGCACTTTGATCCGGTACTCTCCGTCTGTCAGTTCCCTGCCCTTTGTAAGTTCCCTCACAAATGTGTCTGTGTCGATGAGGGCGGTCTGTTTATTGAGTGCCCTCCACTCTGCCAGTTCATCCAGTCCGTTAATATCCACGGACGCTTTGCTGAACACATCCAGTATCATGGGGATTCTTTCATCTGGTGCAGCTGCCAGTATCTTCGCTATCTGTATGGCTGTTTTAATATCCAGTTCTTCCACTTCGCCTGCTCCTCCTTATGCTTAGATGGAATGCTGTGCGACCTCTGCCCGGTATGGTTCTCCACCTCTGGCGAGTTCCCGGTACATCGTTGCCGAGTGTACTCCGATTGCCAGTGCCATCTCATCTACTGTTTTCCCCTGTGCGTTCAGCATTTCAATTTTCTTTCTGTCCTCGAAGCCGATTCGCTTGTATGCCTTCCTCGGTCGCTTGGTTGCCATTGTTTCCACCTCCTTGTCTTTTAGGCAATAAAAAAAATGCGTCAGAGTGGTTAAACTCCAACGCATATCTTTCTTTTTGGGTATATAGTTATAAAAAAGAAAAAATGCGAAGCGAGTTATATCACTCATTTCGCATTTATCTTAATATTCTTCGTGACACCTTCTTTCTTTGCCATTCGCGCTTACAAAAGCTCCCCTATATTAAGGAGACCCCACCCGGTTCCTTCTTCGTCCAGCGAAATGCAGGACTCCCTCAGCTTCAGTTTCACTTCTACATTGGTCATGTCCGGATATTCTGACAGCAGACATGCAACCGCACCTGATACGATCGGTGCTGCCATGGATGTGCCGCTTTTCTCCACATAAGCTTTCTTTTCTTTGTCAATTCTGCCACAGCTTATGATCCCAAGTCCCGGCGCCACAAGATCCGGTTTTACAATGCACGTATCGGATGGTCCTCTTCCGGAATATTTCCACCGCTGTCCCATACGTGTCCTGCCCCGCCTGATTTCCTCATAAGCGCCTACTGTGATGATCTTTCTGCTGTCTCCCGGTGAAGCAATACTGCCTCTTTCCGGGCCGTCATTTCCCGCAGACGCCACCACCGCAATTCCTGCATCCCATAGAGATTCCGCACCAAGTATCAGTCGTTTTTTCTGCCTTTGCTCCAGATTCGGCTTTGCTCCTACAGAAATATTGACGACCCGGATGGGATATTTTTTCCGCATAGACAGTACCCAGCGCATTCCTTCCAGAACACTCTCCACACTTCCGTTTCCATCCTGATCCAGTACCTTTGCGATCAGCAAGGAGGCTTTCGGCGCTATTCCCGCGTAGGTTCCGCCGGAAATCCGCCCGTCGCCCGCCAAAATTCCGGCCACATGTGTTCCGTGACCGCTGTCATCATACATCTGCTCCTTTCGATGTACAAAATCCCTGAATTCCAATATCCGTTTTCCAAAATCAGGATGTGCGCAGATGCCGGTATCTAAAACCGCGACGCAGATTCCCTGCCCCAAAGCCCTTCCTCTTTGGATCTCTTCACACCAGTATCCAATGATCTGCTTTGCCTGTTTCATTTATGAACATTCCTTTTTTATCAGAATATTCACTTCTTCTGCCGGATGTGTTTATACCATGATGTGTGCCTTTCCTCCCGCAGTCTTCCCATCCATACGCAGGTCTTATCGTACACTTTCTCGCAAAAGAACTGTACTGCTCCATATTGTAGCTTGCCGGCAGAAAACCTGCATCCAGAGCAGTTGCTGCCCGGAAATGTTTCATTGCTTCCACATGCTTTCCTTTCATTTCCAGAACGATTCCCAGAAGATTATGCGGAACTGCACTGTCCGGATATTTCTGCATGTACTGTGGAATCAACTGTTCACACTCACGGATGCGTCCGCTTTGTACATATTCTCTGATCTGTCTGCAAAACTGCTCCAGTTCTCTATTCTGTTCTTTCTCTATTTTTTTATCCATTTTTACGATCTTCATAACCCATCTTCTCCTTCCCTTTTCTAAAAAATAGCACAGGCCAAGTAAAATAAGTATTAAGACCAATTCAACTCCTGTAAAAAATTTATTAAAACAATTTTCTCACACATTTCCCTCATCCACATATTATAGAACTGTAAACAACATTATTGGAGGATTTAAAATGAGTGAATTAAGTGCAACAAACTGCGGATGTGGATGCGAATCAAATTTTGGCGGGAACTCCTGTATCTGGATCATTCTCCTGCTTCTGTGCTGCGGCGGATGTGGCAATGGATGGAGCAACGGTAACGGATGCGGCAATGACAGCTGTCTGTGGATCATCCTTCTTCTGATCTTCTGCGGCGGATGCGGCAATGGATTCGGAAACAACGGATGTGGATGCAGCAATAACGGATGCGGATGCTAATCTGCCTTTGAACGCAAAACTCCCCGGCGATCTGCCGGGGAGTTTTTAATGCCCGGCTTTTTCCGACCGGATCTTTTCTCTGTCTTTCTTTTCCTTCTCTTTGTCCAACCTGTTTTTCAACATGCAGTTTTCATCAATCTCGTATACCGCATTTCCGTCAATGATCAGTTTTCGTTTCATAAAAATCCTCTTTTCTTTTTTCTTCCTTTCTTTATAGTATGATACCAACTAAAAAAAGTCATTCAGGTTTTCATTCATTTTCGTGTACTTTTCCACATATATATTTACAACGCTACATACCGGGAGGATTTATGGAAAAGAATCCAAAACACTTTCTGACACCTTTTGATGAACTGACTACTTCCAGACAATTACAGACGATCAAACTTTTGCTGCCCTATCTTCCAACAAACGGCCAACGGATGCTGGGGATTTTCATCCGCCTGAATGAATTGCAGAATGCCATTCATCTCTTTCGGGGATTTCCGGTTTCCCCTTCTTCTGACTCTCTTTCTCCGTCCCGGATTTTAAGTGACCTCTCACCCTATCTTTCCGAAGAAGAATCACAGCAGATGGCGCAGGTAAACCAGCTTCTGCAGATGATGGAGCTTTTTCAGAATATGCCGGCAGACAATCCTGCCGGTTTTTCTCCTGATCTGCTGATGGGAATGTTGAATCCGGAACAAAAAGAAATGTTTCAGACATATGATGCCATGTTTTCCAATACAATGAATCAAATGGATTTTACAACTTCTAAAGGAGGTACTTCACATGAACGAATGGATGAATCATCCAAAAATGCAGAACATGGATCCAATCAAACTGGAACTGATTAAAATGGCCGCTGCACAAACTGCCGGAAAATCCGGAAAAGACCTCGCGCCCATCTTGTTCGCACTAATCACCAATGCAGGAAAGCATAATATTCAGTTCTCGCCGGAAGAAATCACTCTGATTCTGGATCTTCTGAAAGAAGGAAAATCAGATGCCGAAAAAGCGCAGATCGACCGCACCGTCAATATGGCTGCGTCCATGTTAAAGAAGAAGGCATAAAACCTTCTTCTTTTCATTTCATTGCATTCTGTCTCGTCTTCCTGTACAATATTGAACTAGAATCAAATATTCAGGAGGATTTCTATGCAGACTCTCATGCTTACAGTTGAATATGACGGCACCCGATATGCAGGCTGGAAGGCCGCTCCCAAAAAAGAAAATCTTGATACGGTCTTGGGGAGAATCCATACTGCTCTTGCCAGGCTGCTCAAAGAGGACATACAGTTATTCTGTGCCGCAAAAACAGACCCTGGTGTTCATGCAAGAGGGCAGATTCTCAGCTTTCAGACCACTTCTTCCCTGTTGCCTTCTGCTCTAAAGAGCAGTCTGAATCAGGTGCTGCCTCAGGATATCGCCGTTTTAGATGCCAGACAGGTTTCCGAACGTTTTCATGCAGAATTACTCCCCAAACACTGTATCTGGGAGCTTTGCATCAAAACCGGTCCGACTCCTGATGTTTTCCGTCAGAAGTATACTTTATTTCTCCCCGACTTGCCGGATCCCCTGCGAATGCAGGAAGCATTTTCTTTTTTGAAAGGCAGGCATGACGTCCGTTGCTTTTCTCCTGTCAAAAAGAAAAAAGCAGTCATGAGAGAACTCTATTCTCTCCGGATTGAGCATTCCGATGACGAAATGCAGCTTTTCCTGGAAGGCAGTGATTTTCTGCCATTCATGCCCGCAACACTCATGCAGCTGCTGCTCGATATCGGAACGGGCACACTGGATGCCCACTGTATTCCTTCGATTTTTTCAGGAGAACATTCTTATTCCGGGCATGCTCCCGCACATGCACTGTATCTTCATGATATTGTTTATATTTCAGATAGAAAGGATGATTTTTAATGTCGATTTACTATAGTATCCTCTACTTTTTTGTATATGGCTTTCTGGGATGGTGTACAGAAGTCATATTTGCGGCTTTTAAACAGCATCGTTTTGTAAACCGCGGATTTTTAAACGGACCGATCTGCCCGATCTACGGGGTTGGCGTTACACTGGTCATCGCATGCCTGGAAGCTTTCCAGTCCAACCTGTTACTTTTGTACATTTCTTCTGTCATACTGGTAACTGTTTTAGAGGGCGTAACCGGATGGGCAATGGACAAGCTGTTCCACAACAAATGGTGGGATTATTCCAAACTGCCTTTCAATATCGGAGGGTATGTCTGCCTTTTATTTTCCTTGATCTGGGGCGTTGCATGCGTTTTCATCGTGTATTTTGTCCACCCGCTGATCCATCAGGTGTTATCCCTGATTCCGCACACAGCCGGAATTGCTTTGATCGCAATCCTTGGCATTGCTCTGCTTTCCGATATGATCGTAACCACTTCTGCAATCGTGAAGTTCAATCAATATCTGGAACTGCTGAAGCATATCACCGACGAATTACACGCAATTTCCAATCAGATCGGAGCAGAGCTTTATCAGAATGTAATGCACGTACTGGATATGCAGGAAAGTTCCAGACAAAAACTGGATGATGTCAAACTGGAAGTATCCGAAGAAATCCGGATGCAGATTGTAGAATTAAAAACAAGAGCCCAGAATCTGGGAGAAAAGGTTCCAAAACCGGCACGCCGTCTCTTAAAGGCATTCCCGAAACTGGAATCCAGAAATTACAAAGCACAGCTGGAATTGTTCCGGCAAAAACTGGAACAGCACCTTGGCAGACATTAATCTATCCTGATAAAAACCACGCAGCCCATGCGTCTCCAAACACCATGGCTGCTGTCATACCCATACATAAAAACGGGCCGAAGGCGAATGCTGTCTTTTGCCCGTTTCTTTTTTCTGCCAGAAGCCGGATACAATAAATCCCTGCCAGAAGGATTGCTGCCGCACTTCCCATAACGACCAGCTTCACTCCGATTGCCGCCCCGACAGCTGCAACAAACTTGATATCACCGCCGCCAAAGCTTCCCGGAACAAAAAACAAAAGGCATGCCATCGGGACACTTACCGCAAACATCCCTAGTATCCTCTCCTGCCAGGAAACCGAAGAATCCACCAGTGCCAGCAGTACTGCCACCAGAAGAATCCCTGCATTCCATCTGTCCGGAATCTTATGCGTCCGCCAGTCAGAAATGGAAATCACGACAAAGATAAAAATCAGTATCGACTTTAACAGCATCGTCATCATGATTTTCCCGTGTAGTACAACTCGATCGGATCAATCGGATCGATCGGATGTTCTTCCTCCATTTTAACCTTCCGCCCTCTTCGTTTTATAAGCTCGCCGCCTTTATTATAAAGCCAGAATGAATACACCAGAACTTTATTCACCTTTCCGATCCTGTCCTTTGTTGTCTTTTCATACTGTACGCCACCCACTTCAAAAGGAACTTTCTTGTGGATCATAGAAATCAGCTCTGTCTCACACGTCACAGGCTCCGGCAGAATCGTATAAGCACGTCCCACACACCCGGTCTTGTGAGAATCACTTCCACCGGTCGTCACCTTTTTATATTTTGCCGCCAGCCTTGCCGCCCCTGTATTTGATGCTACAGATTCACAGCAGTTATAAGCTTCAATAAAATCAAACCGTTTCATGATTTCCGGCGACTGATAAAATTTCTTTGTATTGGCGATACTCATATACTTTTCTCCGCACGGATGTGCCGGTCCAAGCACACCTCCGTTTCGATGCACCAGATCGATCAGCAGCGATACCGGCATTCCCCGCATCTCTAAAAGCCGCATCTTCACGCCTTCCGGCATGATCACCAGAATGTGCCCTGCATCTCTTGTATCATATTCAATCCCTTTTAATACCACAAAATCAGTGTGAACCTTTCCTTTCATGTGGTTTTTCCAGTATCGATATCCGTTGTATGTGTTATGGTCTGTAATCACCATTCCCTGAAATCCCTTCTTTTTAAGGAGTGTGATGTAATCCTCCAGACTCACCTTACTGTCAATCGATCCCTCTTTCACATGGCAATGCATATCAATTTTCATAGATAAGCCTCCTTTTTGTCTCTGCATTTTACTTACGCACAGGCTTTCGTCTCTTTTTTCTATTATACCGCGTTTCCATCCCTCTTACAAGAAAGTCCATCAAAAAACACACTCTTCCCAATGCTTTCCACATTGGAAAAAGTGCGTCTGTGTTACTTATCTTCGTCATCCTGATCCGAAAGATCAATCTCCACGATTTCTACATCATCATCCTCATCGTCCCAGAACTCATCCAGATCTTCATCAAAATCTTCATCCAGATCCTTATCCAAATCCTCATCTTCTGTAACAATCTCTTTTGTCACGATCAGATCTTCTTTCATCACTTCTTCGTCTTCCTCATCCTCGTCATCGTCTTCAAATTCATCTTCAAATTCCATTTCCAGCTCTTCTGCATGAGGAACAGCCGCTGTATGTACTTCTTTCTCTGCCTGCTTTTCTTCTTTAAACTCTTCATCCTGGAATTCTTCGTCCAGAAGAGCTCTGGCTTTATCCACTTCATTCTCTGTGGAATTCTGTTCGCGAATCTCCGCAGCTTTTTTCAGATGCAGTTTTTGACGCTTTCCGGATTCCATCAGAAACTGTGCCAGAATTCCAAGGACTGCCAGCACCGCAAATGCCAGCGTGACCATCCAACGCTCTAATTCAACTCCTGCATGCCCCAGCAAAACAGTTCCCGCCTGACTGATGCATACAGCACCGGTCACTCCTGTAAGAAGCATCAGAACCGGAACAAAAAGCTTAATCGTCAACAACGCAAATACCAGACCAATTCCAACACACACCAGCAGCCAGATCAGATTCGCCGGCCGGAGCCAGTATATACTTAGTGCTGCTCCAAGTACAAAGGCAGTCACAAACATTCCTGCCCGCTTCAAAATTGCAAACACGATTGCCAGAATGATCCCTGCCGCAAGACCAATGATCCCACTCAGTGTTTCATCTGACGTAATCTGCATCGCCACAGCCGCAGCTGCTCCTGTTCCAATCACAAAAACTGTCAGAAATGACCAGAATCTTGCCAGCTTCAATCCAAAGAAACAGCTCAGAATTCCCAGTAATACCGTAATTCCAAGCGAAATAAGCACAATCTCTGCCAGCTTGTCTGCCATTCCAAGCCGCTCTAATGCGGTCGGCAAAACTTCCTTTTCCTGCAGCCATCTTCCTATTTCATTTATCATATCCATTGTACCTCTCCCTTATTATCTGAATCTGTCAATAGCAACCTATATTTTACCAACTTTTTCAGAAAGATACAACAGAAAGATGGATGCAAATCTTTTATTTTGATTCACATCCATCTTTACATTGTTGGCTCAATCACCTTTTCTACCTCTCTTCACTTATTAATAAGTCCTGTTTTTAAGATTTACTGTCCTGGCGGTCTGTACCTTCCTTTCTTAAATGATTCTCATTTTCTCGCTTCCTCGATAACCCTGCCCCTCAAATGAATTTTACTTCTCTCGTAACTTTCTCGTCATTACGATAATTTCTTCATTTTCACCGGTTATCTTTCCTCGCTTCAAATGAGTGTTTGTTTCATCTGTTTTATTTGTTGACTTTATATTAGCACTCTTTTTTAATATTGTCAATATTATTTTTAGTTTTTATATATTTTATTTTATAATTATCTGTCTTTTTATCTCTCTTTGTTTATTTTACAGTTTTATTGTTTTATGTAAAAACCAAAAGGCCGTATACCAGTGCTTTTTCTGATATACGGTCTTTGTCTTAAAAATTCTTCATCACATTCTGGATCACTGTCTCCCGCAGCTTTCCTTCCTCTGTATTTCCTGACTGATGATCTGCAAATCTTGCTTCTACATACAGATAATCCGCAAGTCTGTTCACATACTGCATCGCTTTTGCATCTGCCCCGTAATTCTGTGCCACTTTGCGAAATCTCCGCTCTGCCCTTCTCGTCACAGACCGTGCAATATCCAGTCTTGCAGAAAGTTCACATCCTCCGTACAAAACAAAGTCCCTGGCTCTCGGAAACGCAGCTTCCAACTCATCGATCTGCTCTTCCAGATGCACAGTCTCTTCTGCACTCATGCGGTAATCCAGATTTCTCGGATCTGCCACTGCTGCCATGATCTTCATCAATGTTCTCTGAATCTCTGCCAGATTTGTCTTCAGATGTCCCTCTGAAAGAACCTTTGCATGTCCGATGTAACTATTCAGTTCATCGATCGTCCCGATCAGCTCGATCCGATCGTCTGCTTTCGAAACACTCATCCCATTTGCAAGAGAGGTATTTCCGCCATCACCTTTTTTTGTATATACTTTCATTTGCACATTTCCTTTCCCGGAACATTTTCGCTATTTAAAGGGCTGTTTTTTGATCGCACGGGCACTGTTTGCTCCCACTTTTCTGCACTGCTCTTTTGTCGGAGACAGATATGCCTCGATATTGCGCCCTTTCTCAAGCCCCCGCATTTTCAGACAGACGGCCGTTCCAAAAATCCCGATTCCGGATCCCAGCATGGAATCCCGTGCCGCTTTATAGGAAAGCTTTTCCATACATTCATCCGGAAACTCTGTAATCTCATAAAACACACCCTCTTCTTCCACTCCTGCACAGACTTCCCGCAAAATTGCTTCATCTGCCAGATGTGTATATATAAAGATTGAAGGTTTCTTCACTATCATCGCTGTTCTCCTATATATGAAAGTACCAGCCCTGTTGCAACTGCATTTCGCGGACCTTCCTCTCCCCGGATATTTCCACGTCCGCACACGATCCGAAATTCTGAAAGTTCTTCCATCAGCATTTCCGGAATCTCAAAATCCTCCGCAGACCCGCCGACTAAAACAACATTCGAAATATGTTTCAGATCCTGCCCTGGTGCCACTTTCTTCAATGCACGAAATGCATTGGTCACAAACACTTTACGTTTTGCCTCTCTTCGCACCTGCACAATCTTCTCCATCGGGATATCCTGTTCCAGCCGAATCATCCCATCCTCCGTAAGAAGGACCACTCTTCCGTAAAACCTCGGATCAATGGACTGCTCCACAAATGTCATCTGTCCGTTTTCCATCCGCATATGGAACAGACTTTCCACTTTGGCAAGCGGGTACTTTTTAATCTGCTCTGCCATGTGCCGGTCTCCCAGACCAAGCTCTGTCTCGATCAGCATGGACACAAGCTCTCCCGCACCTGCCTGATGCGTCATAGATACCTTTCCATCCTCGGAAATCACCGCTGCATCCGTAGAACCGCCGCCCATATCCAGAATTGCAAGCGGAAGGCTTGTTCCGGGAGTCGTCAGGGCTCCGAGACTGGCCATAACCGCTTCCACGCCTGCCACCATCACATTTACACCCAGTTCTATCCGTAATTGTTCTGCAATCTTCTGCATCGGAAGATGCCTCGTCTTTACCATCGCCGCGATTCCGACCGCTTTCTCAAGACAGGTCTCTCCTGCCAGGGCACCGGAAATCCGAACCGGTGCCATCGTATCCACTGCCAGAATATCAGTAATATGAATCTCTCTCTTCGCAGTCTCATCCAGATTTTCCATTCCCTGTTTGATCCTTGAGAACATATTGCCCACATTGGTGTCATGCTCTCCTTCCATATCGTAGATCGTACCGGCATCCGAAACTACCTGCATAATCTTCTCGGCACCTTCATCCAGATCAACAACTGCGTCCTGATCTGCATGGAGACAGATTTTTCCTGCGGGAAGAAGATTCTCCCGGATATTGCCGCCCGGTGTTTTTAAAACGACCGCACTTCGCTTTCCGATCAGACTTTTCGCAATCGGCGTGATCATCCGCGTCTGCTCTGCATCCAGTCCGAGCAGCGTTGCAATCCCGTACGGGTTGGAAAGCATACGGATTGTCTGTCCCGGAAGCGCCACTTCGATCGCTGCCAGAACATCATCCGGAAGCTTTTGAATTCCCGCCACCTCATCAATGATCGGCACTTTTTCTTCCAGACGATTCTCCACAAGAACCGCCTCATCTGCCTGCAGGATCACACCTGTGATCGTCAGCCGCTTTCTCTCTCTGTTGATAACTTCTGCGATCTCCTCATAGGATGCGGCTGCTTTTGCAAATACAATATACGGCGTTCCCGGCACGCCTTCCCGGATTCGCTCAAAATCCAGCGTTTTTCCTACTGCCTGCCCTGCACCTGCAGGGGTAGAGGGATTGTGTCCGATCATGGAAGAATCTGTAATGATCGTCTCTGTAAGCGTCTCCATTGCTGTATCTCCGATAACAGGCGCGGCTTCATTCAGGCGGATCAGGGAAAGCGCTTCCGTCTCCATCCCAATCTTTCCCATAGCTTCTTTCAATGCTGCCCGTATCCCATGCACATTGGCAATGGTCCCCTTCGTTCCTGTCGTCTTACAGGAAGCACTGCTTAAGAAATGGACCTGTGCTCCCCCGACTTCTCCGATACAGACTTCTGTTGTAGAATTTCCAATATCAACTCCGGCAATATATGTCAAAGCAGGATCCCTCTTTTCTCATAAACCTCTGCCGCTTCCATTACAAGGCGCGCACAGTTTTTTGCATTGTATTTTTCCAACAGCTCCTGTGCCATTAAAACCAGTTCCAGCTTTGTGGAACGATTCGGACGAAGCTTATCGTACATCTTTAAAATCACATCATCCGGAACATCTACCAGTTCTGCAGCACGTTCAAAATTCTTTTCCATCGGATCATTGCCGTTTTCTTTTGCCACCTGTCCCTGTGCATGAAGCATTTCTTTTGAAATCTTAATGTCATCCGGGGCAATCTGGTTTCTCATCACTGCATCCAGCGTGATCTCATCCAGTTTTTTTCCTGTCTTGGATGCGATCTGTTCTCTTTCGTGTTCACCTAACGGGTACTGCATTTATCTTTCCTCCCATTCAACAATTCCAACTTCCGGATCCAGCTGCTCTGTCTCCGCAATGTGCATCAACGCTGCCTTCACCTGATATTTTGGTCTGGACATCGGATCATTTGTACATGGAATCGGCACTACCTGCTCACCCTTTACATATTTGGCAGCATTCTGTCCGATCTGACGGTAAGTCTCCAGATTCATCAGAGGCGCCTGCGGAAACAATTCCAGATTGGAAAGCGGATAAAGGTCTCTCTGATGGATCACGGTTGTCCCTTTCGACTGGATGCCGATCCCGATTCCGGAACCAGAAAGCTTTGCCGCTTCCAATGCCATAAAACAGACATCGGATGTATCCAGTATTTTGACCACTCTCGGGATCATTCCTTCCTCTTCAATTCCCGCTTTCACATTTTTCAGAACATCTTCCAGCAAAATACCGCAGATGGTTCTTTTAATCTCTTTCTGGAATGCAGCTCCTACTCCGATCACAACTTCCTTTGGATCTGTCCCCTGCTTCGCCCGCGGATAATCTCTGTAGGATGTCTTTTCTTCATTGATCCTGTCCCGCCCTGCCATAGAAGGCACCTCGGAAGATGTATGTGATCCAGTCTCCTGCCCCATCTCCAAAAGAACGGCATTGGTTATCTGTTTAATTAACTCTTCACTAATCTGCATGCTCCTGCCTCCTATATATCCTGTGGGTTGATGATGTGCGGGATCTTCTTGATTTCTTCCCAGCGCTCTCCCTGTACCCGGTATCCGGTTCCAGGTCCCATATAGTCATTCGGTGTATTGATGCCGGACAATACATGGAAGTCTTTGTCCAAAATTGCTGCTGTCTGCATGTAATCTCCGACCACACGCTGCTTTAACATACTCAACACACTCTCTGCCACATCCACAAATCCCGTCTCTGCCAGCGCTTTTACGACATCGATTCCCGTGATGCCGCGTTTTAATACATCCTCAGCCGCCATCAGATCCGCGGTCACATCCCGATCCAGTGTATCTTTGCTTCCATGTGCGTAGGTAACTGCCTCCACCTGCGCATCTGTCACCGGTGAAAGTCCCAGCTGTGTAAACACTGCCTGCACCGCTCTTGCAGCCTTGTTTCTGACATAAATGACTTCTTCTTCCGTTACCGGGCGAAGTCCTCCGTCTACCTGCATATCTCTCTGTAATACATTGTAATCATCAAAGTCTTCGGCATCAAAGTTCGATCCCGCAAACATATTGTCATAGTTCGGCTCTGCCGCATAGCCGGAGAAGATAAAGTCTGTTCCCGGCAAGAACTGCAGCATCGTTCTTGCAGTACGGCGCATATCGGAGTTGGAAAAGCTCTGGTCATTGGAAGATGCACACTCCAGCCCAAGCAGCGCTGCCACAAGGTTTTCCGCAATGACTTCCCGGATACCGGACGGTACGGAACCTGTCACTCCGATACAACTTACAGATCCATTCTGGATTCCCTGACTTCCAGCTCCCTTTGTCGCATACAGGCAGCGGCACTCCAGATACAGCATAGATTTCTTTTCACTGCTTCCCATCAGCACCTCGGAACCGGATCCTGATGTAAAGCGGACCTTCAGTCCTCTGGAAGCATACGCCGAATTCAAAAATGCTTTGGAATATGGTGTATCATCCCCATCGATAAACACCTTTTCCGTTCCATATACAGAGAGTGTCTCTGCATAAGTCGTCAGTCCGCGGATTCCCAGCTCCAGCTCTGTTGCTTCCTCTGCGGAGCACTGTGTCAGCACACCCGGACGCCCCACCTGAGAACCGATCAGAAGCGCCATAGCGCTCAACGGTGCATATCTGGCAACTCCCATGGTCGTCTCTTCCTCCGCAAATCCACGAAGGGCTCCCTCTGCCGCATCCGCTGCAATCTGTACCGGATCATCTTTCAGGTTTGTGATATGCGCCTGATTTCCCGGTGTTCTTCTCGCACGTATCTTCTGCATTCCCATCATCAGCTCTACGACATTCAGATGGTTCATAACCTCTGTCATCTTTGCAGGTGTGATCCCTGTCACAAGCTCCAGAATCTCTTTTCTGGACACATGAATATCCACGATCATGCGCGCGATCTCCAATGAAGATACTGCCATAGACGCTTCTGCACGCTCTACGTTCATCGCATAATCAGCGATAAACTGATCGATAAAATCAAAGTCCTCTCTCTTTTTCCCATCCAGTTCCACAATTCTGCCGTTTGCTACTTTCACAGACGGCTTTGGATCATACGGACTTGTCATTGCCACAAATCCCATTTCCGGCCATTCATTGATATATCCGTCAAGATTTACCGGGCGCTGATCCAGTGTCTCAATTCGTTTTGATCTTCTCATGTTCGTTCTCCTAAATATGATATCTCCTACATACTATAGTTGCATTATACCTTAAATCCAAAAGAATCGCAATCCAGATTAGGTAAAATTCTGCACGAACCCACATTATTTTTACGATAAATCAACAGAAACCCTCGCATTTTGCTTTTGTTTCCTCTGTGATTTCTATTTTTTGATGCTTTGTCTGCATTCTCCCATTGACTTCCATTTTTTCGGACTGTAAAATAGACCTATCTTTTTGAATAAGAACAAAAACTTATACAGCTTACCTACGAAAGGAGTTTGGCATATGGAACACTTAACTATCCCACAGGGGTATGTTTCTCCCCTGACAATCCGCGAGACTGAGGTCGCGATCAAAGAGATCAAGGATCATTTTGAACGCTCCCTTGCAAAATCACTGCATCTTACCCGTGTATCTGCACCTTTATTTGTAAAACCGGAATCCGGTCTGAATGATAATTTAAATGGTGTAGAGCGCCCTGTTTCGTTCGGGATCAAGGAGCAGGACGACACTCCCGCGGAGATTGTGCACTCTCTGGCAAAATGGAAACGCTACGCACTCAAGCACTACGGTTTTCATTCCGGTGAAGGTCTTTACACCGATATGAGCGCCATTCGCAGAGATGAGGATACAGACAATATTCACTCTATCTACGTAGATCAGTGGGACTGGGAAAAAGTGATTTCCAAAGAAGAGCGAAACATGGAGACACTGCAGTATACAGTCCGCAAGGTTTACAGTGCCCTCAAAGAGACAGAAGATTATATTTCCAGACGGTATAACTATATCGAGCCGCTGCTTCCGGACGATATCTTTTTTATTACATCCCAGGAGCTTGAAGACCTGTATCCAGGATGTGATGCCAAGGAAAGAGAGCACCGGCTCGCCAAAGAAAAGGGAGCGATCTTTGTAGCACAGATTGGAAAAGTTCTCGCTTCGGGTGAAAAGCATGACGGACGCGCCCCGGACTATGATGACTGGGAATTAAACGGTGATATCATCGTCTACTACCCTGTTCTGGACATTGCCCTGGAGCTATCCTCTATGGGAATCCGCGTGGATGAAGAAGCGCTTGCAAGACAGTTGAAGCTTTCCGGATGCGAGGACCGCGCAAATCTTCCGTTCCAGAAGTCTCTGCTGAACAGAGAACTTCCTTATACAATCGGCGGCGGAATCGGCCAATCCCGTATCTGTATGTATTATCTGCGCAAGGCACATATCGGAGAGGTCCAGTCCTCCCTCTGGCCGGATGACATTTACAACTGCGCACTGGAACACGGAATCCAGTTATTATAAAAAGAAAAACAGGAGTCTGCTGATTTTGAATCGATCAACAGACTCCTGTCCTTCTTTATTTCTTTTTTACTGCCACAGCCTGCATATGCTGTGCTTTGTATCTGTCTTCTACAATCTCTTTCGGATAGCGGATCACTCCATTGTTCTCATACGGATCATTGAAATAATATCCTTCTTCATCATATCCGACCAAAAGCATACAGTGCTCATTGGAAATCCAGGTAAATACTTCCCCGCTGTCTTTTAATTTCCACTGTGGGCCCGTGATCGGTTCTCTCATATTGATACACGCCCAGAGAATCACCGGCATTCCTTTGTCAATGTACTCTGTTTGCAAAGTTTTTATCTCTGTTCCCGTAAGATCCAGCACCTCATACATTTCACCGATCGCTTTTTTCAGCGCCTGAGTGATCACCGGTGCATAGCAACCAAATGACTCCTCATCATAGGGACTTCCACAAAAATATTTTGTGGGATCCGGACCGTAAAGCTCACCCTCACGAAGTTCAAACTCCTGTCTGTCCAGATATTGCTCAATAAATTCATCCACAGACATTTCGTATCCCAGATGCCCAAGCAGCATCACAGCCGACACACTCTCGCATCCGGTCGGATATCGCACGCTTTGATCCAGATACGGCACATCAATTACGTTACGCATGCTGTTCCTCCGCATCCTTTTTCTGCTCTCGTCTCTTCAAAACCGTCAGTACTGCAAACAAAATCAAAAGACTGCTGCCCAGTGCAGCCCACCAGATCTTCACGATTCCTGCGATCAGATATCCTACGATACAAACTGCCGCCACGACCATGGCATACTGCATCTGAGTGGATACATGATTGATGTGATTGCTCTGTGCACCCGCAGAAGACATTACTGTTGTATCTGAGATTGGAGAAATGTGATCTCCGCATACTGCTCCTGCCAGAACTGCCGCCACAGAGATGATCATCATTTCCAGATTTTTCTGTCCCGGGAACATCGCTACTACGATCGGCACCAGGATCGCAAAGGTTCCCCATGAGGTTCCTGTTGAAAATGCAAGAAAGATCGCGATCATAAACATCACCGCAGGCAGGATCACGCTTGCCGAAGCATTTGTTCCCACCAGATTCTCTACAAATACTCCAATTCCAAGGGCATCTCCCATTCCTTTTAAGGACCATGCAAAAATCAGGATCGCCACCGCCGGGATCATCAGTTTAAAGCCTTCTACGAAGCTGTCCATAAATCCCTTAAATGTGATAACCTTCCTCGGCAGATATAAAATCAACATAAATAAAATCGTGACAGAAGTTGCAAAAATCAGACTTGTCTCTGCATCACATCCGGAAAAGGCAGTGAATACATCGGTTGCTCCGCCCAGATATCCGGTGTAGATCATAGCCCCGATCGCAGACAGGATCAGAACCGCTACCGGCAGGATCAAATCCATCACTTTTCCTTTTTCTGATGCATTTTCTGTCTCAACTGTCTCAAATTCTTCCGCACCGCTTGTGAAGAGATCCCCGTTTGCAGCATTCTTTTCATGACGCTTCATCTGTCCGAAATCAAATCCTGTGATCACCATAAACAATACCATTGCCAGTGTCAGAAGCGCATACAGATTGTAGGGAATCGTTCTTAAAAACAGCTGAAATCCTGTAATCCCCGCATCGTCCGGCACATAAGAATTGACCGCAGCCGCCCAGCTTGAAATCGGCGCGATGATGCAGACCGGAGCTGCCGTTGAATCAATGATATACGCCAGCTTCGCTCTGGAAACTTTATAGCGGTCTGTCACAGGACGCATCACGGAACCGACCGTCAGACAGTTAAAATAATCATCTACAAAAATCAGCACCCCAAGTCCCGTTGTTGCAAGAAGCGCGCTTTTTTTGCTCTTGATCTTGCTTCCCGCCCAGTTTCCATAGGCAGCAGAACCTCCTGATTTTGCCATCAACACGATGATCATCCCCAGAAGCACGTCAAAGATAAGAATATTCAGATTCATGCTGTCTTTCATAATTTCAAAAAATGACACAAAAGAATCCCAGGGAGAAAATCCTGTATACAGCAGTGCCCCCACAGCAACTCCTACAAACAGGGAGCTGTACACTTCCTTTGTGAGAAACGCAAGCACGATCGCAAGCAGCGGCGGCACAAGTGACCACCAAGTTCCGATAAACATAGAACCATCCATTTTTTCTTTCATCCTCTTTTCTATTACTTTCCACATGATAATACCCTGTCCTGGCTCCGGCACTTGCCTTGTCATAACAGGGTATCCTTTCTTATTTTACTGGATGATGCATAAATATGCAATTATAATTTTTTATTCGTTCCTGTTCCATGCAAATGCATGGTTCATCGGCCCACTTCCGGCTCCCAGATCCAGCTTGAACTCCAATGCATCTGAAAGATACTGCTTTGCTCTTTTTACAGACTCTTCCAGTTCAAATTCTTTCGCCAGATTGGCTGCGATCGCACTCGAAAGCGTGCATCCTGTTCCGTGAGTATTCGGATTCTCTATTCTCGTTCCGTAAAACCACCGCATCGCTCCGTCTTCTTTCCACAAAAGGTCATTGGCATCCTGTCTTTGATGACCTCCCTTTAACAGCACACTGCATCCAAACTGTCTGCCGATCATTTCTGCTGCCCTCTCCATATCTTTTTGTGTCTGAATTTCAATTCCGGACAAAAGTTCAGCCCCCGGGATATTGGGCGTGATCACCTCAGCAATTTTAAAAAGCTTCTCCTGCATCGCGCAGATTGCATCCTCCCGGATCAGACTTGCTCCGCTTGTCGCCACCATAACCGGATCCACGACAATATGTGCTGCCTCGTATTGCCTCAATGATCCTGCGATCACCTCAATCAATTCTGTGGACGATACCATCCCGATCTTCACCGCGTCCGGCCTGATATCTGTAAAAATACAATCCAGCTGTTCTTTTAAAAATTGCGGAGACACTTCCAGAATATCACGTACCCCGGTTGTATTCTGTGCCGTCAGCGCCGTGATCGCGCTCATCGCATAGACTCCGTTTGTCGTCATTGTCTTGATGTCCGCCTGGATTCCGGCACCGCCGCTGCAGTCGCTTCCCGCGATCGTCAGTCCTGTCTTCATCGATGTCATGTGTTACTTACATCCTTCCTGTTATCATTTCTGTCAGTTGTTCATCGAAAGACTTCAGATAAATATCCGCTGTCTCTCTGATTTTTTCCTGTTCCTTGTTTGCTTTGTCATAGACAGCTGCTGTAGAAAACCCTGCCTTTTTTGCAGTCTCAATGGCATGGAGTGCATCTTCCACAACCAGCGCTTCATCCGGCCTGCAATTCATCTTTCTCGCCGCTTCCAGATAAATGTCCGGCCTGTCTTTTCCTGCACCAACCTCGCTGCAAAATAACAGCTCCGTAAAATACTGCCGGATTTCCAGCCGCTCACACGCCTGTCGGATGCAGTCTTTATCTCCTGAGGTCGCCAGGATCATGGGGTATCCTTTTTGTTTGAATTCTGCCAGAAGCTCTTTTGCCCCCGGTTTTAATGTCACTTCTCTTCTGTAAAAGGTTTCAATCTGGCAGTGGATTCCCTCCAGAACATCTGCCACACCAACCGGCAGGTGGTAGCGATCGATCAGATACTTTGCTCCCTGCTCCAGACTCATCTCAAACAGAATCTCTCCCAGATTAGGCTCCGGCTCGATTCCCAGTGTCTCCAGATAATGATCCGGAGCATGCTCCCAGATTTCCATGGAATCCAACAGTGTTCCGTCCGCATCCCAGATGATCCCCTTGATCGTCATTGGATCGCCTCTACTTTCTTTTTCAATTCTTCTGCTGCCAACTTCGGGAAATCCTGCGCAAAGATCGCACTGATTACTGCAATCCCGTCGATTCCCGTTCCTGCAAGCTGACTGACATTTTCTGCGCTGATTCCGCCGATTGCTACGACCGGAATCTGCACTGCCGCACAAATGTCACGAAGTGTGGCGTGTTCCACTTCCACCGCATCTGCTTTGGAGCTGGTCGGAAATACTGCTCCCACCCCCAGGTAATCTGCTCCATCTTTTTCTGCCTTTATAGCCTGCTCCACAGTCTGTGCAGACACACCAATGATCTTGTCCTCTCCTAAAATCTCCCGCACCTTCCACGCGGGCATATCATCCTGCCCCACATGTACACCGTCAGCTCCCACTGTACGGGCGATTTCTACATTGTCGTTGATCACAAATGGAACTCTGTATGCGGCACACAACTTTTTCATCTCCTCTGCCTCCTGCAGAAAGTTTTCTGTATTCAGATCTTTTTCCCTCAGCTGCAGGAATGTCACCCCGCCTTTTAAGGCCTCCTCTACCTGGTGATACAGCGTGTCGTTTTTCGTCCAGCTTCTGTCCGTCACTGCATATAAAAGCAGAGATTCCTTATCGCACCTCATAGTTTGCTCTCCTTTCCAGTTCTTCTCCGGTCAGATTGCAGACCGCATCAATGATCCGGTTTCTGTAGGTGGAATTGCCGTCTCCCGGCTGCATATTTTCCCAGCCGATCTCACCTGCTGTTCCCATGATACAAACAGCCGCTGCCGCCGCATCCAGCATTTCTTCCGGATTCGCACACAAAAATGCAGTCAGCATCCCGGAGAGCTGACATCCGGTTCCTGTAATCTGTCCCATTTCTTTTCTGCCGTTTCGGATCACATAACAACGTTTGTCATCTGCCACCAGATCGATCGCACCTGTTACTGCCACGATGCATCCACAGGATTTTGCAAACGCTTTTACAAATGCCACTGCCTCCTCTAAAGTCTCTTCCGTAACAATATCCGTCTCACAGACATCCACTCCTCTTGCACCGCCCATGCCGCCGGAGAGAACTTTGATCTCTGACATATTTCCACGGATTACAGAAAAGCGGACTTCCTGCATCAGTTTCACTGCTGTCTGTGTGCGAAGAGTGCTCGCACCGGCTCCAACCGGATCCAGAAGCACAGGATGTCCCAGTTCGTTTGCCTTCTTTCCTGCCAGGAACATACTTTCAATACTGCTCTTGTGAAGTGTTCCGATATTGATGTTCAACCCCTGACAGATGGTTGTGATTTCCTGCACTTCCTCCGGCTCATCCGCCATGATCGGGCTGGCACCACATGCCAGGATGATATTCGCCACATCATTTACGGTCACGTAATTCGTGATATTATGTACCAATGGGCAATGATTTCTCACAGTTTCCAGATATTTTTTCATAAATGTCTCCTTTCAGACCTGAAGTTGTTTTTTGGAATCTGCTGCCTTATCGCACAACAAAGCGGGTACACCAATGTATGGCATACCCGCTGTCTCAGCTTTTCTATCCCTACGTTGGCATTATCCAAATCAGGTCACAGGTCGAAGCGATTCAGCTTCCTCTCAGCCTGCTTGATACGCAAGCTCCCTTGTTTTTTATTTACATTTATTATACTCCGTTTTGCCCCCATTGCAATCCTTATTTTCTTTACAATTTGATCTGGATCTGGTATTTTTTCATCCAGTAATTGATCTGCAGCACATATGCGATCATCTGAGGTCCTGCCATCAGCTGTCCGTACCACGGTTTTCCGTAATCCTTCGGCGAATTTAAAAACCGCTCTGCCTTCTTTCGATCCAGAAATGCCCGAATGGGCGCACTTGTATCCTGTAACACTTCTTCTCTCAGCCGGTCTGCCAGAAGTGCTTCGTACTGCGGATTGTATGTTTTCGGATATGGACTTTTCTTTCTCCAGAGTACTTCATCCGGTACTTTTCCTTTTCCCGCACGGCGAAGCAGTGCTTTAGGAATACCATCCTCGCATTTCACAGACCAGGGCACATTCCATACATACTCGATGATCCGGTAATCCGCGATCGGCACTCGCGCCGACAATCCACACCAGGTACCGGTCCTCTCCATCCGGTCTAACAGTGTTGCCATAAACCATTTCAAATTCAGATACGCAATCTCTCTGCGACGTTTCTCCACAGGAGAATCCCCCGGACAGCACGGTGTTTCACGCACTGCTTTCTCATAGGCTTCCTTTGAATACTCTTTCATCGGAAGCTTTCGAATCCACTTTTCCTGAAGCAGACTCTGCCGGACGGACAGATCTGCCGACCACGGAAATCCGTCTGTCTCAAAGGCTTCTTTTTTATGAAACCATGGATATCCTCCGAAAATCTCATCCGCACATTCTCCTGTCAGAGCTGCCTTGCTGTACTGTGACACCTGAGAGCAGAAATACAGCATAGAGGACTCCACATCTGCCATACACGGCAGACACCTTGCATCCACAGCTTTGTAAAGATATTCCGCCAGTTTTTCATTGTTGCACTCCAAATAGCGATGCTCACTGCCGCAATATGCTGCCATCTGCTCCACCCACGGCCGGTCCTGACTCGGCTGAAATGCATTTGCCTGAAAATACTGCCGGTTTCCCTCAAAATCAAAGGAAAATGTCTGAAGCCTTTCCCCCTTTTCCCGCAGAGCATCCGCACAGACTGCCGTCACAAGGCTGCTGTCCACTCCGCCGGAGAGAAATGTAGAGATCGTCTCTTCACTCTCCATCTGCCGTTTGATCGAATCCTCCAAGAGCCACGCTGTTTTTTCTACTGTTTCTTCCCTGGAATCTTCATGTGGCTGACTTTTTACATTCCAGTAACAATGATCTTTTAGAATTCCGTCTGCAAAAGAAAGATAATGTCCCGGAAGCACTTCATAAATATCTCGAAAAACACCGTTTCCGGGAGTTCTTGCCGGACCAAGCGCAAAAATTTCACAGAGACCATTCTCATCCAGCACAGGGTCCACACCCGGATACTGAAATAAGCTTCCAATGGCAGAGGCAAAAAACAGCGTCTCCTTTTTCTGCGTATAAAACATTGGTTTTGCCCCGATCCTGTCTCTGAACAAGAACAATATTTTTTTCGTTTCATCCCAGATCACCGCACCGAAAACACCATTTATTTTTTGCACAAATTCCGGTCCGTACTGCATATAAGCAAGCAGAAACAATTCCTCGTTTCTGTCTGTGTCGGCTTTCAGCTCTCTGCCAAGCTCTTTTGCATTGTATAGTTCCCCATTCAAAATGAGCGTACACACACGCCCCTGCCGTTTTAACGTAACCGGATGTGCATGTTTTGTTTCTTCCACACAGCATCCCGGTGCAAATTCCATATTCCGGCTGCAAAATCCTGTAAATGTTCCCATTGTCTTCCCCTTTTCTACTGAATGATCGGTTGATACTGTCTGCCTTCCAGTGCCGCCTCTGCCGCCGGGATCAGATACTCCAGACTGGCGATCATCGAATTCGGCTTTTTCTGCGGATTATCCTGTTTAAACGGTACAAAATAAACATGCTTGGTGTTTAACAACAACCCGATATTTTTCATATTCATACCCAGTGCATCATTTGTAGAAATCGAAACCAGCAGCGGACGCTCATTGCGCAGATGCGCTTTTGCAGCCATCAGTGCAGGAGTGTCCGTAATCCCATTGGCCAGCTTCGCAATGCTGTTTCCCGTACACGGCATTAAAATCAGCAGATCCAAAAGGCCTTTCGGTCCGATCGGCTCCGCCTGGGGGATTGTCAGCAGCGGCTCTGCCCCTGTGATTTCCTTTGCCTTTGTCACAAACTCCTCTGCATTTCCAAAACGACTATCTATAGACTGTGCCGCATCTGAAAAAATGGTCTGCAGCTCTGCCTCTTCCTTTTTTAATGCCCGCAGCGCCTGAAATACTTTTTCATAAGTGCAAAAAGATCCTGTGATCGCAACTCCGATCTTCCTGCCTTTTAGCTTCATGATTTACACTCCCTTTTTATGATTCTTTCTATTTCCTTCAAAATCTCCTCTCCCAGCAGTCTGCCTGATGTACACGGCGCAAAACGTCCCGGAAGGCCCGGCAGGACATTGATATGGATTCCCAGTCTGTCTGCCGCATCCCGGTCAATTCCTCCCGGCATGGAAGCCAGCTCCAGAATACAGACTTCTTGTGGCACTCCTTCCAGCAATCTCTCTGTCCACACAGCAGACGGCGCTGTATTAAAAAGAAATGCTGCTTTTTTCAGTACTTTTGAAAGATCCTTATATTCACAGATCTTCGCTCCTGCTTCTTTTGCACGTTCGCATGCGTTCTCATCACGGTCATACACCACGATCGTACATCCCCAGTTTTTCAGGCACTGATGAATTGCACTTCCGCATCGGCCATACCCTGTCAGAATACACAAACTCCCCCGAAGCGTAACCGGACTGTTTTGTACCGCTTCGGCAACCGCACCTTCTGCTGTGGCAGCTGCATTTTCTCTTACAATCCGTTCCAGCTGCATCAGGTCATAGCTCTCACCGCCGCGGCATAAAATCCTGTTTTTCAGTTCTTTTGAAAAACAGCCGCCAAAGATACACTGTCCATGTTTCACATATTCCATGAGCTGCTCTGCATCTGGTTTATATTCCGCTCCTGTATTGAGCTTTCCTTTCCGCAATACAGGCACCGGAAGAATCACAAACCGGCAGTTCTCAAAAATCTCCCGAAGCCGCTCTGTTGTTTCCTCCTGTCTGGTACCATCCGGAAAAAATGCTGTTTCTGTCTGCCATCCATGCTCTTCCAGAAATTGTTTTACATAAATCTGCCTCTGATCCCCGCCAATAATTCCGATTTTTTCCAATCACACAAAATCCTTTTTCTTTTAACATATGCACACACTTTCATTGCGTGTTTGTATCTGAGGCGCAAATTACTGGTTCACAGTAACCAATAATCCGAATATTATCATTTTACTATTTTACATATTGGCAAAGCACGTTTAAAATAGAAATGAAAGGAGAATATGCAAATGAAATCTCAAAAACATCTGTTAAGCAAATTATTTATTTCTACCCTTTATCTGAGTGCCTTCACTTTTGGCGGCGGTTATGTGATCATTACACTCATGAAAAAGAAATTTGTGGACCAGTATCACTGGATCGATGATGAGGAAATGCTGGATTTGATCGCCATCGCGCAGTCTTCTCCGGGAGCTATCGCAGTCAACGGCGCAATTGTTGTCGGCTATAAGCTGGCCGGAATTCCAGGAGTTCTGCTCTGTGTCCTCGCCACCGTTTTGCCGCCTTTTGTCATTATTTCCATCCTTTCTGTATTTTACGCTGCTTTCCAGAGCAATGTCTGGATACGGCTTCTTCTGGAAGGGATGCAATCCGGTGTTGCGGCTGTCATCGCATCAGTTGTTTATGATATGGGCCGCGGAATCATCCGTGAAAAAACACCGATTTCTCTTCTGATCATGGGCGGAGCATTTCTTGCAAACTATATGTTTCAGATCAATGCCGTCTACATCATTTTATTTTGTATTGCACTTGGCTGCCTGCAGACCTGGTATCAGAAAAGGAGGACACTCTCATGATTTACCTGCAGCTTTTTTTCAGTTTTCTTCAAATCGGAACCTTTAGCTTCGGCGGCGGTTATGCTGCACTCCCCCTGATCCAGAATCAGGTCGTCTCTCTTCATCATTGGATCTCAATGGCTGAGTTCACAGATCTGATCACCATTTCCCAGATGACTCCCGGACCGATCGCCATCAATTCCGCCACCTTTGTCGGAATCAAGATCGCAGGGATGCCCGGTGCACTTGTTACGACTCTCGGATGTATCCTGCCCTCCTGCATCATTGTGACCATTATTGCATATCTGTATATGAGATACCGAAATCTGGACACCCTGCAGGGAATTCTTGGGATGCTTCGTCCCGCCGTCGTTGCACTGATTGCCTCTGCAGGAATTTCGATCCTGATCACTGCTTTCTTTAGAGATTCGGGGATAAAGCTTTCCTCATGCAACCCAAAGGCCGTGGTAATCTTTGCAGGCTGTCTGATTCTTCTGAGAAAACGAGTCAATCCTGTTCTGGTCATGGTACTTGCCGGGATTGTAAATGTGGGACTCTCCCTTTTTAGATGAATCTCAGTAAAAAGGGAAAACTCTTCCGAATAAAAAGAATTTTCCCTCCGTCTTAAACTACAATTTCATATTTTTCTACATTCACTTTCGCTTTTCCATCACATGAGAACACAATCTCATCTGCCTCCATCGGTGTGCAGATTGCAGTTGTCACAACCTGTTCTCCGTCATTGACAAACAGTTCAATGGACTGTCTATCCAGAATAAAACGAAGTTTCAATGTTTCTTTTCCTTCCGTAACTTTCCATATTCTTCTGCAGATTACATCTTTTGTCACTCCGCAACAAGTACGATCCACTTCCATAATCTGCTTTTTTCGATTATATGTATAAGTAGTCGTATATTCCATGTTATGTGCCAGTTCCAGACAAAATTCATCAAATTGGCCATTTTCGATTTCTACAGTCAGATCCAGCATCCTTCCTCTCACTTCATCAAACTGAACAGTTCCTGAAATCTCCTGGTCTTTCAAACAACATGGATTTTTACGATACTGCTTCAGTTCTTCCACCGGATTTTGATATAATCTTCCATTCATATACCGCAGTTCTCTCGGCAGTGTCATCATTCCCTGCCACTTTTGACCATCCGGAATCACACAGGCATCCCATGACTTCATCCAGGCGATTAGAATCCGACGTCCATCCGGAAGTTTTGTTGTCTGCGGCGCATAAAAATCCAGACCATAATCCAATGATTTTGGAGCTTCCTTCTGAAATGTATGCTCTGTTTCATTATATTTTCCTGCAAAATATACGGAATTATTTCCATTATGAAATTCATATTTCTGCGCTTTCATGTTCTGTGGCGAACAGATCAAAAAATGTGTCCCATCCAGTTCAAAAAAATCCGGGCATTCCCACATAGTTCCAATCTGACCTGTGCTATTTTCTGCCAACACGGTCTCAAATTTCCATTTCTCCAAATTTTTACTAGAAAAAAGTACAACCTGACCTTTCTGCTCTGAGTTCTTATTTCCAACAATCAGATAATAGTTTTCCCCTTTTTTCCACACTTTCGGATCTCTGAAATCAATCTTGCTACAATCCGCAGGCAGCATATCTCCGGTTATAACAGGATTTTGGGGTGATTTCACATAGATTTCTCCGTCTCCATACGCAATACACTGATTCTGTCGTTCTTGAATACTTCCATTCTCCATCTGCACATTGCTGACTCCGGTATAGATGAGTACATGTTTTCCATCCTTTTCCACTGCACTTCCTGAAAAACATCCTCGTTTGTCATATTCCTGATCCGGAGCAAGTACGGATGGCATATTCTTCCAATGAATCATATCATCTGAAACACTGTGTCCCCAGTGCATTGGTCCCCACTCAGTTGTATACGGATGATATTGATAAAAAAGATGAATCTGTCCCTGATACCAGGAAAATCCATTTGGATCATTGATCCATCCCACTGGAGCAGCTACATGAAATGCCGGTTTTTCTTCTACCGGAATTTTCTCTTGTTCTGCTTTTTCATATTCATTGGCTTTCTTTAATTCAATACTCATAATGTCTCCTATTCTTTACCCTGTTCACTCTTCAAGGATTCTTGATACTTGTCAAAATACTTCTGCTTGATTGCAAGATAATCAGACAATCCATATTGTTCCATTTTCTTTAAATAGCTGTCCCACTCTTTTTCAATTCCGCCATTTAAGATCCAATCTGCTTTTTTCTGTTCTGCATATTTTTTGATATCTGTATCGTATTGAGTCACTTTATTTGTGTCTTCAATGCTCATAAACACATTTGGATATACATATTTACTGTGCATATCTTCCAAATAAGTCTCATGCATATTGTCCAGACGCCATTTTGCATCCGCAGGCTGTGTCACATAAACATCGTAATATTCATTTAATACTGCTAACGGTCCATTCACTGACTGAGCTTCTCTGACTTCTACCGGAGACTCATTTCCAAGATCCATATGCTTTAACATTTTCTCTCCATCCTTGTTCGTTCCCATCGCGAAAATATTAAAGGAATCTTTTTCTCCATATGTTCCCCAATTGTTCTGTGGAGATTGTAAAGGCGCATACATCTGATCAATCCACGCCGCTGCCAGTGCTGTGTTTTTACAGCTGGTTGTCAGCACGCAGCGTCCTCTGTCAAATCCACTTGTCTCACTGTTATTCTGTCTGGTGATATTCACCAGACCATTCGGACCAGCCAATACCGGAAGCATCACATAATCCTCATAATTATCAATATTCGAGATATCCCATGTAAAACACAGACCATACCGGTGGTTTTTTCCTTTCGCCACATAAGTAGACCATTCCTGTGTAAAAGCTTCCGGATCAACCAATTTCTGCTCTACCAGTTCATGCAGCCACTGAATACCTTCTTTATAGCCTTCCTGTACAGTGGTATAAATAACCTTGCCCTCATCTGTCACTGCAAAGTGATCCCCAGTGTCTCCATATCCCTCACCAAATCCATTGATCAAAATTGCAGGATCCTGATCTCCATTGTTGATGATAAAGGACATCGGTATCACATCTCCCTCTATGTCAAATTCTGACTTTAGTTCTTCCGCATGATCCCGGAACGCAATTAATACCTTTTCCAATTCCTCTGTTGTTTCAGGTACTTTCAATCCAAGAAAATCCAGCCATTTTTTATTGATATACGGAATATTCCCAATCGCCTGAATTGCTTCTTTCCCTTCCCCCAGCTGTTCGATCCAGGGGAAAGAATAAATATGTCCGTCCGGGGCTGTACACATTGTTCTGTATTCCGGATATTTTTCAAAAATAGCCTTCAGATTCGGCATATATTTATCAATCAAATGCTCTACCGGAATAATAATCCCCTGTTTTGCATAACGAAGGAGATCATAATCATTCATTCCCGCATTAAAGAGCCCATCCGGCAGATTTCCAAACTGTGCCAGTGCCAGATTTTTCTTATCCGCAAACTGATCTGCCACAAAGCAGGTCCAGTCAATATGTACATTCGTCTGTTTTTCCAACCGTTTGAAGATTGTTCGCTCGTTCGGCTCCTGTGTAGATGTTGCAGGAGCACTGGTGATAAATGATAATTCTGCTTTTTCTTTCAGAGGAAACTCCACGTCTTCGACTGGTGTATCCGGATTGATCTCTGCCTCCATCCTTTCTTTGCTTCCACATCCCGTCATTGAAAATACAAGCACAAGAGAAAGGCTTGCCGCAATAATCGATTTGATTCTTTTTTTCATAGCTGCACCTCCTAACCATCTAACCTTTTACCGAACCGACCATGATTCCCTTATCGAAATATTTCTGGAAAAACGGATACATGATCAAAAGCGGCAGACTGGATACAACAATCGTCGCATATTTCAGTAATTCTGCTACTTTTGCCATTTCTGCTGTACTCTGGATATCCGCAATCATACCCGGCTGTGGCGTATTTTGTACCAAAATCGAACGTAGTACAAGCTGCAATGGCTGTAAATTGGCATCATTCAGATAGATCATTGCATCAAAATAGCTGTTCCACATTCCCACAAAAGACCATAGTGCCAAAACTGCAATGATCGGTTTACACACTGGAAGCATGATCCGGAAAAAGTGCTGGATTTCATTTGCTCCGTCAATAGCTGACGCTTCTCGAAGTTCTTTTGGAATAGACTGATAATACGTTCTCGCCAAAATCATATTCCATACATTGAATGCTCCCGGAAGCAAAATCGCCCAGACCGTATTTACCATATGGAGCTGATTCACCAGAATAAATGTAGGTATCAGACCGCCGCCAAAAAACATGGTGATGATAAAAACAGTATTAAAAAACTTTCTTCCCACAAATTCTTTTTTAGACATTGGATACGCTGCCAATAAAGTTACAAAAACTGAAATTACAGTAAATGCTGTTGAATAAAAGAACGAATTCAAAAATCCTCTCCATATCATTTCATTTTCAAGCACTCTTCTATATGCATCCAGTGTCCAGTCTTTAAATTTGAAGCTGATTCCCTGGCTGTTCAATACATTCGGATCCATAAAAGAAGCAACCACAACATAGACCAGCGGAATGAGTATCGCAAGTACAAAAATCCCCAAAACCGCATAACCAAACCCTAAAAGCACTTTATCCGAAGTGCTAAGTTTCATTTTTCTTCTTGTTTCCATCTTCGTACCTCCTAAAGACCTTCCCCGTCATTGAGTTTCTTTACAATCCAGTTTACTGCGATCAGAAGGATTACATTAATAATCGAATTGAACAATCCCACTGCTGTCGAATATCCATAATCTCCATTTAACAGACCGATTCGATATACATAAGTAGAGAGGATCTCAGATGCTGGAAGATTCATATCTGTCTGCAACGCAAATGCCTTTTCAAATCCAATGCTCATAATATTTCCTGCCTGCAAAATAAACTGGATGACAATAATATTTTTGATTGCCGGAAGTTCTACATACCAAATCTGCTGTAAAATATTTGCACCATCTACAATTGCTGCCTCTTCCAGATCTTTGCTCGCATTTGACAGCGCTGCAGTATACATGATCGATGCCCATCCTGCTGTCTGCCAGATTCCGCTGGCGATATAGATTGTACGAAACGATTCCGGCATTGTCATCCAATTGGTATCAATCCCCAACACCTGATTGATTGGTCCTACCGGAGAAAGAAACATACGGATCATACCACAGAGAACGATTACGGAAATAAAATTCGGTGCATAGATCAGTAACTGAATCTTCTTTCGAATTCCTGCTTTTCTAATGCGGTTTAAAAGTAATGCAAGAATAATCGGTACCGGAAAGCCCCATAGTAATCCATATGCACTCAGCTTCAACGTGTTCATCAGATAATTCATAAAATCTGGTGATGACAAAAAACGCTGAAAATATTCCAACCCTACCCATTCACTTCCAAACACACCGTCAATCACATTATAATCCTCAAATGCGATCAGCACTCCACTCATTGGAATGTACTTGAAAATAATCGTCAAAAGAAGTGCCGGCATTAGAAAGAATAAGTATAACTGCCAGTTCTTTCTGACATACTGTAGCTTTTGTTTTGCTGTCTGCTTCACCGGAACCGCTTTCTTGTTTGTAAATGTCCTCATTTCTTTTTTCCTCCCTTTTTCTTTTTAATAAGCCGATTATGAAACCGGTAAAGTAACCGGTTACTTTTAATTTGATATTACACCAAATCATCTAACATGTCAACATATTTTCATAAATACATGTTCTTTGTTCACCAAATTTTAGTCTTATTGCATAACCGGTTCCGTAACCAGTTATTTCTTAATTGCTTTTTTCTACTGTTCTTGCTATACTGAAAGTAGTTTACAGAAAACAGGAGTTGTTATATTATGGGCAAAAAGAAAGTAACCTTTGCAGATATTGCAAAATACACAAACTTTTCCAAAACTACGATTTCAAGATATTTTAATAATCCAGATTCTCTTACTTTAGAAAATCAGGAAAAAATCGCAAAGGCTCTGGATGATCTTGGATATCAGGAAAATAAGCTTGCCAAAGTTCTGGCAAATGGGAAAAGCGAATTTATAGGAATCATTATTCCCAATCTATATCTGCACTACTATTCTGAAATGTTGAATCAGCTTTTGTCCAGTTACAGTGACTACCACTATAAATTCCTTGTATTCGTAAGCAGTGACAAAAAGGAACTGGAACAACAGTACCTGGATGAATTGATGGCTTATAAAATTGAAGGTCTGATTATATTGAGCCATACTTTTTCTTCCGAGGAGCTTGCTTCCTATCACATTCCTATCGTCGCAATTGAACGGGAAGCTGAGCATATCTGTAGCGTAGACACAGACAACTATATGGGAGCTGTACAGGCAACCACTCTGCTGATCCGCAATCAATGTGATGTACTGATTCATGTAAATGTTCCTGTACCTGAACACGTTCCTGCTTATAACCGTATCCGAGGATTTGAAGATACTTGTAAGGAACATCACATTCCATATGAACTAATGCTTCAGGATTTTGGCTATACTTATGAAACTACTTATATAGCGATCAGACAGGTGTTTCAAAAAATAGACAGCACCTATTCCGGAAAGAAAAAAGGGATCTTTCTTTCAAATGATACTTACGCAAATATATTTTTGAACCTGCTTTTCCAAAAATATGGAAAATTACCGGAAGATTACCAAATCGTAGGCTTTGATAATTCTCCGATTGCCAACGAAGCAATTCTCCCAATTACTACGATTGGCCAACAGATTGATAAAATTGCAAAAACTGCAATGGAGCTTTTGATTTTGCAGATGGATGAGATGAAAAAAAGAAAACCTACCCCTTTAGAAAATCCCATTCACAAACAAATCACCTCTGTTCTGATTCGCCGTGAGACTACAGATTCCTGATTAGAGATAACTTTTACTGGACTGATTTAAATTTATTTTCACAAAGGAGACCTGTATGAGCAACCGACATTATCTGATCAATTCAGAAGATCTTCAAAATCTGAATGCCAGATTACTTTCCATTGCTTTCTCCAAAGACGAAGGTGACTGGAAAAGTATTATGCATACACATCATTTTACGGAACTCTTATTTGTAGTCAGTGGAGAAGGCAGCTTTTCTTTTAACCAGGAGCAATCGCCTCTACGCCGGGGAGATCTGGTCATCATCCCGCCTTACACAGAACATACCGAACGTTCCTCTCAAAATCATCCGCTGGAATATTATGTGCTCGGAATTGATGGAATTTCATTCCTGTCCCAAAAAGACAGAGAATGCGCACAGGTATTCTGCAATTTTGAGCATGATCCCAGTATTCATGAACTGTTCCGCCAGATGCTCTACGAAATCCGGACCGCACAATACGGTTCTCAGACCATCTGCCAGCATCTGCTTGAGATCCTGATTCTGAAAATCATACGATCCCAACAGCTCATTCCCGTATCGATCAACTCGATCCGAATGACAAAGGAATGTGCCCAGATCAAAGAATACCTGGACTCGAACTATGCAGAACACATTACGCTGGACACGCTGACCGGTTTGACACATATGAACAAATATTATATGGTGCACTCTTTTACAAAATATGCCGGACTCTCCCCAATTCAGTATCTGAATCAGACGCGTCTGAAGCGCGCACAGCATTTGCTGAAAAATACCAACTATTCGATTTCTGATATTGCGTCCTCCACCGGATTTTCTTCCCAGTCCTATTTTACACAGATTTTCCGAAAGAATTTTAATATGACACCGGTGAAATACCGGCAGGAACATGCAAAGAATTAAATTTTATATCTGAATGCCCGGATGGGTACACAAAAAGGAACGCTCTCACAGAACTTTCTATGATCGCGTTCCTTTTTCTTTTATTTTATCAATCCCTAAATCTCATACCACTTAATTTCATTTGCTTCCATATCCAGATCAAAGCAACTTCCATCTCCCCGGTACACAGTTGTTCTCTGTGGCTCATAAGTATTATTTACTACACAGTATTTTCCATTCTTCACATACGCATGTACTTCTACATTGTAGTTTGTACTGAACCACTTATGCAGATCTTCTTCATCATGAGAAGACCAGATGATAGAACGATATAACAGTCTGCTGTTTTCAAAGCTGTATGGAAGTCCGCTGATGTAAACGCAGCGTCCCTGTCCAAACTCATTGACTGCAAGCTGTACTTCTTTGTCAATCTGTTTGACGATCGTTGTACCGTCCAGTGCAAAGATGCTCTTTTTGCCTTCTCCGAAGTCGATTTCCCCTTTACAGTCTTCTGTGATGAAGTGCTCATGCTCTTCCCAGTTGTATTTATCCATGTTCAGTGTAAATCCTGTCTCTTTTTCTACACCCATCATCGTTGCAAGCTGGAAGAAGTGACCTTCATACTGATGCGCAGCCGGCTCTCCGACTCCGATAAATCCGCCGCCGTTGTAAACAAATTTCTTGATTGCTGTGACGATCGTCTCATCCGTCCAGTTGTCTCCGCCTGTGTATGCAGTATCTGCATCACCGATATTCAGTACCACATCGATGTCATCTAAAATTGCCGGATTCTCACGGATATCATCAAAGCTGATAAATCTGACATCAAACGGAGCACCGCTGAGGGCTTCGATTACACCTGCATAAGAGTAATTCTGTTTGTAGTAGATCGCATGATGTACCATATGATTTCCCCATGCACGCATCTTGCCCCAGCAGTTTAATACTGCGACCTTCTTGATGCAGTATGGCGTCGTTCCTTTGATATTTGTATACAGGGTACGGAATTCGTTGCAGACACTCTCTACATAATCGATAAATTCCGGGAACTCCATCGCCAGTTTTAAGTATCCGCCGTATCCGATACGGTCGATCGGTTTTCTTAAAATCGCACGTCTTGCAGTTACCCAGTTGACTTTTGCTTCCTTGACCGGATCTCCGCCTTCATGGAACGTATCCGGGAAGAAGTATGGCAAGAATCTTCCTTCTGTATATTTCACCCCGTCAATATCACTGATCAGACGCAGTGTCGCACCGTTTCCAACACTTCCTACGACTGCATCCAGACCGATGGTCTTGAACTCATCCATAAATGGTTCCATTCCGATCCAGTGATCTCCAAGGAACATCATGGCTTCTTTTCCACATTCATGTGTGATATCTACCATCTCTTTTGCAAGCCTGGCAACCTCTCTTCTCTGGAATGCCTGAAAATCCTTAAATTCTTTGGATGGAATCCGATACGTATTGTTCATATATCCCTGATCGATAATAAATTCCGGACGGAACTTATATCCGACTTCCTGTTCAAACTGCTCCAGAATATATGGACTTACTGATGCAGAATATCCATACCAGTCTACATAACGCTCTCTCGCCAGTTCATCAAAGATCAGTGTAAACTGATGGAAAAATGTCGTATAACGGATCACGTCGATATGTGGATTGTCCTGAATATATTTTCTGAGACGCTCCATGGAATATTTGTGTGTCTTTGGCTGACGCACATCAAATGTGATCTGCTTTTCAAAGTCTGTCCATCCGTTTGTCACCGCATTGTACATATGTACCGGATCCCACATAATATAGGAAAGAAAACTTACTGTATAATCATGAAATGCCTTTGCACTGTGGATTGTCACATCCCCACTCTCGCTGTCATAGCTCCACTGCTCTGTCGGAACTACTTCTCCCGTGGTACGGTCAATCACTTCCCACCATCTTGTGATATCATCATGGTCATTGACCTTCAGCATATCCGGATACAGATGGTTCATCAGATGAATGGATAACTCCTCTTCCACTGCTGTATAAAAAGGAGTCATAATATACATCTGCTGAATCTCTTCCGGATTTGCCTTTGCCCATGCGTTGTCTTTTCTGGTTGTATAATAAGTAGAATATACTTTTGCATCTACATTCTTTAATTCTTCTGGATAATCGGTTCCGTCACAGTCACGGATCGCATCCGCCCCCCAGCGCTTTACCAAATCCAGTGTTTCCGACACAACGTCCACATCTGTAGGGATCGTAACCCTTCCGCTCGTACACTCTTTCAAAATGATTCTCCTCTCTCTTCTCTGTTATAGTCTACTTTGTATAAATCAAGAATAGAAGAAAACCCTGCTTTCGTCAATTTGCTTCTTGCTTTCATTTTTAGCATTCTTGCTGTTGTATTTTTTTCGTGTTGAAACTGATAATTTTATTCGAATTTTACATCCTCCCGCTCCAGAGAAATATAAATTTTCGTTCCCACTCCGACACGGGATTGGGCCCGGATGCTGTGTCCTAATTTCTGTATGATCGTCTTGCACAGGTACAGACCGATTCCCGTAGATTTCTGGTGCTCTCTTCCGTTATATCCGGTAAATCCACGCTCAAAAATACGCGGAAGATCTTCCGGGGCGATTCCGATTCCAGTGTCCTCCACCACCAGTTCCGTGCCTTTTATATAAAGGGAAATGCTCCCTTTCTCCGTATCCCCATCCAGAGATCCCATCCCCCGTGCCTTCGGCGGGCGGACTTCGTCCGATGAGGTGTATTTCAGGGCATTGGACAGTACCTGCTCGATCACGAACAGCAGCCACTTTTCATCGGTGAGCACCATCTGCCTGCTGTCCTGAAAATTCAGATGGATCTTTTTCAAAATAAAGATCTGGGAATATTTGCGAACTGCCTGCCGCATAATATCACCGATCGGATACCACTGGAATTTCAGGTCATTCCCCATATCCTCCATCCGCAGATAAGACAGTACCATTCCCACATATTCTTCCGTTTGAAAAATCTTCATTTTCATCTCATTTAGGAAATCCAGTGTCTCCTCTGCATGTTCCTCAAATTCCATTGCCTGTTCTTCAAAAGACTGGATCAGAAGATGCATGGCGGAAATCGGTGTCTTGATCTGATGCACCCACAGACTGTAATAGTCAGATGCATCCTTTTTGCTGAGGAGTACTTCGTTTTCCAGCATCTCCCTCCATGCAAAAATTGTCTCCGTGATTTCCTGATATTCCGCCTCAATCCGGCTCTTTGGATCCGGAAACTCTTTCAATTCATGCGGAAGTGCCGCAGACAGATCCAGCAGACTCTGATACCGCTTCCGATAAAACCAGAAATTCAGCGCTCCCACAAATAAAAGCCAGATTGCAGAGAGCTCTGCTCCATACCCGATCACGTCAAAGGGAACTTCTTTTAACCAGAGTAGTATACAGAAAATCACAAGCATTACGGCATATACTCCGATAACCGGAAGTTTTTCTTTCAAATAAGAAATCAACAATCTCATTCTATCACGTACCCGATTCCTTTCTTTGTAGCAATAAAATCACAGATTCCAATACTTTCCAGTTTCTTTCTGAGTCTGGTCATATTTACAGTCAGTGTGTTGTCATCAATAAACTCATCGCTCTCCCAGAGACGTTCCATGATCCGATCCCTTTTTACGATCTTTCCCGCATTCTCCATCAGAATCTGCAGGATTTTGAAATCATTTTTCGTCAGCTCCATACGCTCTCCGTGAAATGTCACTGCCGCATCGTTCAGATTTAAGATCACCTCCCGATACTCCAACACATTTAACTGCCCGGTAAAAGAATACGCTCTCCTTAATAATGCCTGGATCTTTGCGGTCAGGACATTCAGATCAAATGGTTTTTCCACAAAATCATCCCCACCCATGTTCATTGCCATCACGATATTCATATTGTCACTTGCGGATGATAAAAACAGGATCGGCACACTGGAGATCTGACGAATCTGGGTACACCAGTGAAATCCATTATAAAACGGCAAAATAATATCCATGATCACAAGCTGCGGATCAAACGCTGTATACTCCTCCTGTACGCGTTTGAAATCCTGCACACATGCCACCTCATAATCCCACTTTTCCAGATGTTCTTTCATTTTATCCGCGATGACACGGTCATCTTCCACAATCAGTATTTTATACATCGTCTTCCCCTTTCACGCTCTTATATATAGAAATAATATCCTTGCTTTTGCTCACTGTCAACGACAAGAATACTCACCTTTAGAAAGTCTTTAGAATTCTTAAGTTTATATATATTGACCGTATATATTATATTTTCTATAATATGCTCAAAAGATAGATATACGGTTTTCTTACCTATCAAATATACGAAAGGAAGGGATTGATTTTATGACATTTACACTCAACACACCCATGTTTGATTTTCTTGTTCTTTCTATTATCGCCGAGGGTGATGCCTATGGATATCAGATCAGCCAGATCATCAAACGAGTATCTGATACCAAAGATTCTGCCCTGTATCCGATTTTAAAGAAATTACAGGAAAACGGCTATGTGGATACCTATGACCAGCAGTTTCAGGGACGGAACCGCAAATATTATAAGATCACGCAAAGCGGAAAGATCCGGCAGGAACACCTAAAAAAGGAATGGAAAGAGTACATTACGATCATTGACGATATTGTAAATGGAGGAATGGGAAATGACTAAGAAAGAGTATATGAAAAAACTTGCATACCAGCTTCGTCGTCTTCCTAAAGAGGATTTCGATAAAGCAATGGACTACTTTGAAGAATATTTTGAAGATGCAGGCATCGAAAACGAGCAAAAAGCCATCGAGGACCTGGGCGCTCCGGAAGAAGCGGCTTCCGCACTGATTCTGGATCTGGCACAGGAAAATGCTGTCAAACCGCCAAAAACAATGAAACGGCGCTTTTCCGCTTTATGGATCGCTATTCTGGCACTTTTTGCTGCCCCGATCGCCCTGCCTCTGGCACTTGGGATTCTGGCCGTGATCGGAGCTGTCATTCTGGGAATCCTGGCAGTTGTTGGCGGTATCTTAATTTCCGCACTTGCCGCAATAGCAGGAAGCGTACTCGGCATTATCGGAGGGATTGCAATTATCCCACAGACCTTTGGCGGAGGACTGGTCACCATCGGTCTCTCTCTGATGCTGATCGGATGCGGAATCCTGGTCACATATTTCACCATATTACTGGCTCGCTGGATCATCATCAAACTTGCCGGACTGCTCGGCAAACTTGTGAGAAAAGGGGGAAAAAGACATGAAGAAAAGTAAAAAAATCATTCTGACACTTTCTGCAGTCACACTGACTGCCGGTGTTCTTTTCACCGGAATCGGATATATGAAGGGCGGTCGGTTTGGATTCGTCTTCTCTGACGGCAAATTTATCTCTGCTGACAGTATGGAAAAAGAAAAACGGCCATTTATCATGGAGAAAAAGAAACTGGACTCTGTAAAAGACATTGACATTAACATTTTATCCTATGCCAACATCCGGATTCTACCGTCTGCAGACAACTCCTTTTACCTGGAATATAATCTGCCAGGAGAATACCCAAAACCTGTGTTCTCATGTACAGACGGCACACTCACACTGACTCAGGAAGATCGGGAACCAATCGCCATTGTCGGATTTGGATTTCATGCATCCCAGAATTCTGAATGCAGCGTCACACTGTATGTTCCGAAAAAAGCAGAATTGAACAGCTGCAGTCTCTACAGTGACTCCGGAAACATTCAGGCATCCGATCTTACTGCCTCCGATTTTGGCATCGGATGTGACTATGGAGATGTCACACTTAAGAATATCAAAAGCAAGGGATCGCTTGCTCTGAATTTAAGTGCCGGACAGCTAAATGCTGATACACTCTCCGGAAAGACAGTCACGATTTACAATGACAGCGGGAACATTTCTCTGGATTCCTGCACTTCGGATGATCTTCATCTCGAAACGGACTACGGAGATATCCAGCTTGATAACGCTGCTGTGAAAAATGCATCCGACATGACTTTAGACTCCGGAACCCTCACGATCAAAAACAGTGCTCTGGGCACCGCCAGAATCACCAATGATAGTGGAACTATTTTTCTGGCTCAAGTAACCGGAAAATCCCTGGAGGCAACTTCGGAATATGGGGATATTTCCCTGACAGATACCCAACTTTCTGATAACGCTGTTTTAACTCTGGATTCCGGTAATCTTTCGGCGGATACCAGCAGCGTAAAAAAGATTTCTGTAAAAAATGACAGCGGCAGTATTTCTCTGAATCAATTTTCCAGTGAAAATGCGGACTTTACGTTATCCTATGGTGATCTGGATCTGATCGCAACAAAACTTGGCTCTCTTAGCTGCAAGAGCGAAAACGGAGATGTTGCCATACAACTGCCGGACAAATTTGATTCCTACGGATTTAATCTTCTTACAGAATACGGAGATATCTCACTCCCTTCCGGTAAGACTGACGGCATTGTTTCTGATGAAGACGACTCCTCCGAAGTTTCCTACAGTGCAAATCCAGAGGCAAAAAATAAAATTCAGGTAGAATGTGAAAGCGGAAATATCCAGATCCGTTAGCAGGAAAGACGACTGACTCCACTTTCTGAAAAAGTGGAGTCAGTCGTCTTTTTTATTCCTTTGAAACCACATATAAGGAATAGAAAAATCCTTTCTTTTGCATCAACTCCTGAAATGTTCCCTTTTCGACAATTTCTCCTGCATGCATAACCAAAATCTCATCATACTGATACAACAGCTTTTCCTCTAACCGGTGCGTTACAATAATCTCCGTCATTTCTTTCATTGATAAAACAGCATCAATCACTGCGTACGATGTTTGATTGTCCAATGCTGCGGTTGCTTCATCCATTAATAACACCTGACTTCCTCTCAGCAATGCCCTTGCTATTGCAATGCGCTGTCTTTCCCCACCTGACAGCTTGTTTCCATTTTCTCCACAACTGTCATTTAATCCGCGTTTGTCTATCAATTCTCGCAAACCAGCCTGATCTGCTGCTTTTTTCACTTTTTCCTCATCAAATTCTTTGAATAATGTGATATTATTTCGAATCGTATCACGGAATACAAATACCGATTGCTGCACCAGTGCCATCACCTGAAACAAAGATTCCGGCTGAATCTCTCTGATGTCTGTTCCATCAAATAAAACTTCTCCCTGCACTGGTGAAAATCCACCCATAATCGTATTGATCAGTGTTGATTTTCCTGCTCCGGAACTTCCCACAACTGCATACTTTTTTCCAATTTCAAACTCAAAGTTTAAATGATGAAGAACATTCTTGTTACCGATACTGACACTGACATCCTTCAACGAAATTCCTTTTTTCAGCATTCCTATTTTGTTTTCCTTCATTTGCTCCTGATTGATCTGCACACTTACCAGCATTTTTTCAATCAACCCAATCGCGGCTTTTCGCTTTGCCAAAATAGACGGTATCCTCTCGATCGGCGAAATCACATAATTCATTAATTGAAGAAATACCAACACAATCCCCGGTGTAACACCATATCCTGAAACTGACATCCAGGCTCCGATCAGAAAAATTCCTAATCGCATCATTACACTTGCTGCTGTTCCCCACAAATTGATGCTTTCTTCTATGTAACGACTTTGATACTTCAGATGTTCCATTCTTTCATTTTCCCTGAAAAAATTCTTCTTCATTTCTTTTTCTGCCTGAAAGCTTTTGATAACAGGAAATCCCTGAAGAATGTCCCTTACAATACTCACAAACTCACCGTTTCCATCAGAAACTTTCCTTTCAGCCTCCGCCATTTTATTTGCAATCGGCAATGATGCTGCAATCGGCAGAACAGACAGTATCAACCCAAATACTGTCAGTATCGGACTATACCATAGCATCAGCAACAATGCTCCCACAAAACTGACCGTCAGATCAATCATTTCCAGAACACTGTCAAAATAATACATTTCTATCATTTTTGCATCATTTGTATACATGGAAAGATACTGGCTGGTATTTTCTTTGCGAAAGGACGAAAGATTTTTATCAATCATTTTACAAAATATCTTTTGTTTATAACACAACATCGCCTGATATAAATATTTGGGTCGTGCCACTCGATAAATCACGTACGCCGCTATAAATATCAAAAATGTTATCATTGCAATTATACCAACCTGCAAAATCGTCATTGAGCTGTCTCCTGATACAATGTCAATGATCGTCTGCAGCAGCCATGAAATCACAATATTATAAATACTTAAAATCAACATCGCAATCCCTGCCATCACAAGCCATTTTCTGCTTTGACAAACAATTTCTTTCAAATACCGTTTACGTATTCTCTGAATCTCAGTTTCTTTTTTCATTCTCTGCTCCTTCTATTTGCACTGTTTTTGTCGCCACAACCTCCCGAAATGCCTGATCATGCTCGACCAGAAGCATCGTCGGGGAGAATTCCCGGATCAGTTGTTCGATCTGCATCCTTGAATACAGATCCACAAAATTCAGCGGTTCATCCCACACATATAAGTGTGCCTGTTCGCAGAGACTTTTTGCGATCAGCACCTTTTCTTCTGTCCACCGGAAAAATCCTGTATTTCCTTTTCAAACTGAGTCCTCTCAAAATCCAGTTTCCGCAGGATTGCTTTGAATAAAGCTTCCTCGATCTGGCTCTTTTTCGCAAAATCAGAAAGTGTCCCCTGCAAATGTGACGTATCCTGCGGTACATAAGAAATGACAAGTCCAGATCCCATCGTAATCGTCCCTGTATGCTCCAAAGCTTCTCCCGCCACGAATTTGAGCAGGCTGCTTTTCCCACTTCCGTTACTTCCATCCAATACCACCCGTTCTCCTCGATGGACTGAAAAGGACACCGGACAGCTGACCGGATTTCCCCCATAGCAAACTGCCGCATCCAAAAACGTAATCAGTATATCCGAACGGTATTGCAACGGAAGCAGTTTTAGCTCCTCTGCCCGCTCCCTGTTTTTCAAAAGACCTGACTTCTGCTCGATTGCTTTTTGCTGTCTTGCCTCGATCGATTTGGCACGTTTCATCATTTTCGCGGACTTATGTCCGATATACCCCTTATCCGCTGCCCCGGTTTTGGATGCTTCCACTCGATCTGACCATCCTTGTGTACGTTTTGCTGACTGCGAAAGCCTTCGGATATCCTTTTTCAAAGATTCATTCTGTGCTTCTTCCAGTCGCTGCTGTTGTTCAAAATTTTGAAGAAACGCAGAAAAAGTACCGCTCTGTACTTCAATATTACTTCGATTCAAAGATAAAATATGATCCACACACCCATCCAGGAAACACCTGTCATGGGACACCAGAATAAATCCCTTCTTTTTTCTCAAATACTCCGATACAATCTGTCTGCCATGTGTATCCAGATGATTGGTCGGCTCATCGATCAACAGAAAATGTCCTTCATTCAAAAACAGTGCTGCAAGAAGGACTTTCGTCTGTTCTCCGTTGGAAAGCGTCTCAAAAGGACGCCAAAGCACTTCTTCATCCACTTCCAGAGCGTAAAGTTCCTTCCGTATCTGCCACTCTTCTGCCTGCGGACACACCTCATTCAGTACTTCCATCGTCCACTTTTTTGTATCTTTTACCGGATACGGAAAATAATCAAACCGGACGGATTTTATAATTTTCCCCCGATACTCATACTGATCCATCAAAAGATTTAAAAACGTCGTCTTTCCTCTGCCATTTCTCCCCACAAATCCCAGTTTCCAGTCTGTGTCGATCTGAAAACTCACATTTTCAAAAATAGGATCATAACTGGACGGATAAGAAAACGTAAGATTTTCTACTTTTATCATCGACATTGCTCCTACCTCCTAACGTCAAAAAAGCTGCAAGAAAGTCAATTCCTGCAGCTTCTCATAGCACAAACCATCCCCATATCAGACGTATGCGGCCAATGATCCATATCTGTGAACAAGACTCTTAACTTTCCTGCAAAAAGGCGCAATCATTGCGTATCTGCACAATCACTGCTGTTTTCCATTCTACTTGCAAGAAAAATTAATCATCCTTCCACCTCTTTCATTTCAAATCTGTTTCTAACATATCACAAGATGAAAAAACAGGCAAGCCTTTTTTGCCTGCCTGTCAGAACTCTTTGTTTCGATTACAGCTCTTCTTCCCACTGTGCTTCTTTAAACCCAACAAGAACGCTCTCTTTTGTCACAACAATCGGACGCTTTACGAGCATTCCGTCTGAAGCAAGCAGTGCCAGCTGTTCGTCCTCGCTCATTTCCGGAAGTTTATCTTTTAGCTTCATCTCTTTGTAAAGCATCCCGCTTGTATTAAAGAAGCGCTTAAGAGGAAGCCCGCTTCTCTGATACCATTCTTTTAACTCTTCCAGTGACGGGTTATTCTCTTTGATATCTCGTTCTTCATAAGAAATCTGATGCTCATCCAGCCACTTTTTGGCACGTTTACATGTGGTGCATTTCGGATAGTGTACAAATAACATCATTCTGTCTTCCTTTCTTTTCATATTAGATTTCGTTTGTATTCTATATCGTTTTTCAAACTTTTGCAATTACTTATTTCTGGGATTCTTTCACAATCCGCAGTCTTACCCATGCTCCTTTCATCCTCGTAGAGTTGGCCAATGCAAGACTTCCTCCGTTTTCTTTTGCAAATTGCTCTGCCAGATACAAGCCCATCCCGTAATGTTTCCTGGAATGTCTGCTTTTGTCTCCCTGATAAAACAGTTTTTTTGCAGACTGCAGATCTTCCGCCGAAAATCCGCTCCCCTCATCCTCTACAGAAATTTCCAGTTGTTCATTTCCCTCCGATATACAGATTCGTATCATTCCTCCCTGTGGCGTATATTCGATTGCGTTATATACCAGATTTTCCCAGGACCGTATCAACAGTTTCTCATTGACACAGATCCACTTTGGCAGATTTTCACATTCAACCTGAATCGTTTGCTTCTTCCCGGCATCTGCCCGCGTCATCCCGCACAATATTTTCATCAATGTCGATTTTCCTGCGCCATTTGCTCCCAAAAGCCCGTATACACACCCTTTCGGAATTCTCATATTGATATTTTTCAGCACAGTCTGTTTGTGATACTGCTTGCATAGTTCTTTTGTTTCCAAAATTATTTCTTCCATAAAATGATTCTCCCTTCTCTTTGTACAGCTTTACTTTAAGAGCGAATTCTAAGGATTTTATAAGGAACTGTCATTTTTTTGCACAAAAACCCATACCCGCCTTGCGAATTTATCTCAATATGTTAAAATATAGACGTTAATATGTGAACTTCTATAGATTGACAGAATCATAGTGAAAATAAAGGAGGAACTTTAACATGCATTGTGTCAGAAAAGTAACCGAAGATTTGTACTGGGTCGGAAGCAATGACAGAAGACTGGAATTATTTGAAAACATTTTTCCGATTCAGAAAGGAGTTTCCTACAACTCTTATCTGCTGCTGGATGAAAAGACAGTCCTTTTCGATACGGTAGACAACGCTGTAGGCAGACAGTTTCTGGAAAATATCGCGGCTGTTTTGAACGGGCGTACTCTGGATTACCTTGTGATCAATCACATGGAACCGGATCATTGCGCTTTAATCGAGGATCTGCACCTGCGTTATCCGGATATGAAGCTGATCGGAAACGCCAAAACATTTCCGATGATCGATCAGTTCTACGGCATGGATCTTGGAGATAAAAAGATCATCATCAAAGAAGGCGAGACATTCTCCTGCGGAAAACACACACTTCACTTTGTGATGGCGCCAATGGTGCACTGGCCGGAAGCGATGATGACTTACGATGAGACCGATAAAGTTTTGTTCTCTGCCGATGCATTCGGTACTTTCGGAGCACTGGACGGAGTGATCTTCAACGATGAGATGGATTTCGACCGTGATTATCTGGACGAAGCCCGCCGCTATTACACAAATATTGTCGGAAAATATGGGATTCAGGTACAGAATGTCCTGAAAAAAGCAGCTGCATTGGATATTCAGATGATCTGCCCTCTCCACGGACCTGTATGGAGAAGTAACCTCTCCTATATTCTGGAAAAATATGATATCTGGAGCAAATACGAACCAGAAACAAAAGGTGTCATGATCGCCTATGCTTCCATGTATGGAAACACGGAAAACATGGTGAATGTTCTGGCTTCCATGCTTGCTGATGCAGGTATCACCAATATTAAAATCCACAATATTTCCAAAACACATGTGTCTGAGCTGATTTCTGACAGTTTCAAATACAGCCATCTTGTACTTGCCGCACCAACCTACAACAATGGAATCTACCCTCTGATGGCAAACTATCTGGAAGATATGAAAGCTTTGATGGTACAGGGACGCACCGTAGCTGTTTTAGGAAACGGAAGCTGGGCTCCGCAGTCCGCAAAACTGATGGAAGCAAAGCTTGCAGAACTGAAAAACATGACACTTCTGACAGAAAACTTCGCTGTAAAATCAGCACTGCATGATTCTCAAATGGAACAACTGCAGGAACTGTGCACAAAAATCACAGATTCTGTCAACGCATAAATTCTGACAAATACAAAGGAGGAATTCATATGAAATTAGTAATCACCATGAGCCGTCGTTTCGGAACCGGTGCAAGTATCATTGCAGATGAACTTTCCAAAAGACTTGATATTCCTGTCTATGACCGTGCCTATATTGAACAGCAGGTCAATGACCGCATGTATGACTCCGAGGCAGAAGCCATCCGTAATCTTGCCGAAAAACCATGTATCATTCTCGGACGGTGCGCTTCTGATATTTTAAAAGACCGCATGAATGTTCTGAATATTTTCGTATGTGCTGATAAAGAAGACCGTATCAAACGCATTATGAAGCTGGAAGACCTTTCCTACGAGGATGCAAAAGAGAAAATCGATAAGACTGATGAACAGCGTGCTTCTTATTATTATGAACATACAGGAAAAACCTGGGGTGATGTAAATGACTATCATATGATTCTGGATACCTCCGCACTGGGAGTCGAAAATTGTCCGGATATTTTAATGCACTATTTCGAAAAACTGGAATACATTTAAATCTGAACAAACAACTTATCACAAAAGAAGCTGTTGCTTTGATGAAAAAATCCACCAAAGCAACAGCTCTAATAATTTCTCTTCTGCAGTATAGCAGATAACGTTTTTCATTGAATCCATACGGATGACAAGTCAGAAGTGTAATCATTTTCTCGCCCCAACAGATTTTTGTATCATCTCTGCAATGACCTCTTCCTCTTCTTCCAACTCCTCTGCAATCTCAGAAATTGACTTTCCTTTTACGAGTTTCTTTTGAATCAGCCTTTCTAAAAGCTCCTGTTTTCCCTTTTTAATTCCTTCTTCTATTCCCTCTTCTCTGCCCTCTTCCCAGGACGCTTCCCGCTCCTGCCGCATATGCTTTTCCTCATCATATTCATAAATACTCACTTGTTTCGCCTCCGCTCTGTTTTGTTTCAAAAACTCTGCCATAATCCCTTCCTGAATACACTCACTGATTGCCTGTTCCACTGCTTCTTCCACCGGCTTTATCTGGGCGTACTCCCGCACTCTTTCAGTATATTCCGAGTAATCCTTCAGAGATTTGCACATTTCCTTCAACTTTTCATTATGCCCGCGGTTGATGTTCAGCATCACCGCAGTCAGCTCCAATGCCGGATTTTCTTCTTTGACGCAATACGCATCAGACAATCTTAAAATTTTGCGATCCGGCTGTTCCTGACTTCCATTGTAAAAAATCACAAACTGCGGAGTCGGGATCTGAATACATTTCGTACCATACAGGTTTTCATCTTTTGTCATCCCGGAATACAAATCCGAGATATAAAATAAATACCGCAGGGGCAGGTTGGGACTGTAGGTGGACTGATGCTCATACAGGGAAAGTCTGGAATCAATGAGAAAGGACAGATCATTATGCATCGACATGTAGATTGCATTTTCCAGTGTATTGATTTCCAGCAATTCCGGATCTTCGTAATGCTTTCCGCTGACCGCATTGTACAGATCGAGCAGATCTTTCCTGTCACTGTAGAGCATGGCAAAAATCCTCGATTTGTACAGTCTGTTTACGGGCTGCATCTGTGTTGTCTGGTTCATATAAATACCTCCTTGAATGAAAATAGCTGCAGGAGGCTTTCCAATATGGCATCTTTCTCTCAAACCTCTCTGCTGTTTTAGATTGAAATCAAAGCATAGAGATTTTCCGATATGACTTAGAATAAAAGATGCGGTATGGTTCCGCTTAGAAAACCAGAATTTTTATGCTTTTCTGCATTATAGCACGATTAACCAAAAAGAACAAGCTGCTGTAAAATCCATACATAACGGATTTACAGCAACTTGTTCTTTTTTATTTTACGATCTTATAATATTCTCTTGACGTGATTGCAAAGACGATCACATAGAATACTGCAAAGACTGCTGATACTCCAATTGTGCACATCATGGATAAATGTGTATCTGACAGATTAAACACAAGAAGGAGCTTTGTAATCGGTTTAAATGCCACTGTCACATGCAGGATCGCCATAAGAAGCGGGACAAAGAATACTGTCAAAATCTGGCTGTGAATCGATCCTTTGACTTCTTTCTTACTCATTCCTACTTTCTGCATAATCTGATACCGGTCTTTGTCATCATAGCCTTCAGAAATCTGTTTGTAATAAATGATCAGGACCGTCGCCATCAGGAACAAGAATCCTACAAAAATTCCAAGGAAGAAAAATCCACCGTAAACGCCATAAAATTCCTGTGCATAAGCTTCTCTGTATTCTACATAGCATGACTGCACCTCGCCGCTTGTCTCCATCCGCGCTTTCATGGATTCCAGAGCTTCACTTTTTGCAGTGTCATTTCCCTTCATATCAAAATTCAACAGATACTGCATCGTGATCGGAATTTTGGTCGGACCATAGAGCTGTATCACATGCTCTACAGCTGCATCATCCGCCATTACCAGATAAATATTCTTTGTCACATCTGCCTCTTTCTTTTTCTGCAGATTGGATTCCTTCAAGTTTTCTTTTACATGATACGTCTCTTTGCCTAACACGATTTCTCCGCTGTCAAACTCTTCATCCGGGAAATAGGTCAGCACTTCATCCGGAGCAAGTGAAATATCGGTTCCTTCCATTGCATTATAATCTGCCAATGGAATCACATACAAGCCGCGCATCGCATCTGCATCATATCCATTTCCTGAATCCGTATCAAACTTGAGCTGATTGTCATATTTCATGGCGCTCAGCGGCACATACCGGTATTTTTGTTCATGAATAATCTCCAGCCCCCGGCTTTGCGTCTCTTCCTGCACGATCCGCTCCATCGCTTGTATATTTTCCGGAGTTGTTTCATCAGATGTTGCGGAAAATTCAGTCTTAAAACGTGTATTCATTATATTTTCCTGCCCGATATACAAGGATGCTGTCGCAGAAATCAGTACCAGTACAATGGTACTCATAATACAGATATTTGCCAGTCCCACTGCATTTTGTTTCATTCGATAGATCAGACCTGACACCGAAACAAAATGTTTTGTCTTATAATAATAGGCTTTATTTTTCTTCAATAATTTTAACAGAGCTACACTTCCCGCGGTAAACAGAGCGTAGGTTCCGAAAATAACCAGAATTACTGCAATAAAAAATTTTGTGATCGCACTAAGCGGTGACTCTGTCGTCTGTGCAATATAATATCCGCTTCCCAGCAAAAGAATTCCGATCACTGCGATCAGCCAGTTTGCTTTTGGTTCTTTTTCTCCTTTTTTCCCTCCCTGCAGAAGTTCCACCGGATTGACTCTCTGCACCTGGAAAATGTTCCAGATCAGAACCACAAGAAAGATAGCTCCAAATAGACCGGCACTGATCAAAATAGCTTCCGGTTCCACAGAAAACTGAAATGCAACATCAAACCGGATCAATTTCAGGAGTACCAAAAAGATGAGCCGTCCAAATACGATTCCTGCCAGAATTCCTCCAAGAATACCTGCGCCCGCAGTATAGATGCTCTCCCAGACCATCATCTTTGTCAGGTTCGTCTTATCCATTCCAAGCACCTGATACAATCCCATCTCTTTTTTTCTCTGACGAACCAGAAAACTGTTCGTATAAAAGAGAAAGATTGCCGAAAAACCGCCTGTAATTGTAACTGCAAAATTCAGAATCAAACGCAGCTGGGAGGCACCTGGCATGGTATCCAGCGCCGAATTGGTTGAGACTAACAAGAGATCATAAAACATCATGACAGTCAAAATACAGGTCAGAAGATACGGAAAATACGTCTTTCCGTTTTTCTTAATGTTGGTCGCAGCCAGCTTTGGATACAATACATTACGCATTGTCCTCACCTCCCGTTGTCAGCGCAGTCAGTGTTGCGGATATTTTTTCATACAATTCTTCATTGCTCATATTGCCGCGGTACAACTGATGGAACACTTCTCCGTCCTTGATGAACAGAACTCTGTTTGCCGTACTCGCTGCCTTCACACTGTGCGTCACCATCAGGATGGTCTGTCCCTGCTGATTGATCTCCTTAAACAAGCGAAGCAGTTCATCTGCTGCCCGCGAATCCAGCGCTCCTGTCGGCTCATCCGCAAGGATCAGTTTCGGCTGCGTGATCAGCGCTCTTGCCACTGCCGCCCTTTGCTTCTGACCGCCGGATACTTCATACGGAAACTTCTTCAAAAGTTGAGTGATTCCAAGCTGCTGTGCGATTGGTTTGAGTTTCTGACTCATCTCCGGATACTTTTTGCCGGAAAGTACCATCGGAAGATAGATATTGTCCTCCAGAGAAAATGTATCCAGAAGATTGAAATCCTGAAATACAAATCCCAGATTCTGCCGGCGAAATGCTGCCATTTCTTTATTGCGGATCTCTCCCAGATCTCTTCCTTTCAGGTACACCTTCCCGGATGTTGGTTTATCCAGCGCTGCCAGAATATTTAAAAGTGTTGTCTTTCCGGATCCGGACTCTCCCATGATCGCCACATATTCTTTCTCCTCCACCGAAAAGTTCACATTGGAAAGCGCCTGTACCTGATTTCCTCCAAATCGTGTGGTATATATTTTTTTCAGATTCTTTACTTCCAGTAATGTCATCGTCATTCCTTCCTTTCATTTCTCCCGTTTTCTTACTTCTCGTTTATTATAACTGGAACACAGAAGCTTGTTCCATTGATTCACATTACAAATCCCAGCTCTTGTCTTACGTTTTTGTAAGGTTTGGCTTTCCGGCAGATAAAACATTGCCACATCTCATCCGCAATGTTACAATTAGTATCAGTTTGAATACAAAGGAGTTTTCAGATATGAAACAAGAACGATGGAAATCTATTTTAAAACCTCTGACCATTCTTCCGGTCATTGTCATGCTCTGTACCATCTTTGGATTTTCCAATCAAAACGGAACAACTTCCGGAGGATTGAGCCAAAAAGTAAGCAGGCAGATCGTCACTGTCTGTGATACCCTCTTTCATCAGGACTTGGCGGAAGAGACAATCGAACATTATACCGAAAAAATCGAATATCCTCTGCGCAAAGCAGCCCACGCCACGGAATACCTGATCCTGACTCTGCTGGCTGCCCTGCCGTTTTATACCTATGGTCTTCGTGGGAAAAAACTGCTTTTGGCTCTATTTTTATTCTGTGTCATCTGCGCATCCGGGGACGAATTCCACCAGTCCTTTATTCCCGGCAGGTCTCCCCAGATTACAGATGTATTTGTAGACAGCATCGGAATCCTGACAGGATGCGGCATCACATACCTTGTATTACGTAATTGCCCGTCCAATGCGGCTTCTTCGAAGAAGTGTAACACACAGAAGGGATAGCCCTCCGATTCCGGCAATCAGAACCGGCACTGCGATCCACGCAGATACAGTAGTCGGTTCTGCATATTTTTTATATCCATCCAGAAAAAGAATGTGGATCAGATAGATCCCAAACGAACATCCACAACCAATATCAAGAAGCCTTCTTTTCCTTTCTTTCAAACAGATCTCACCATTCTGCCAACGAATCAGAATCATAAAAAATGCAGCGCCTGCAAGTACAGTGAGTGGACAGCCGTATTCCAGAACCCGTTCATAATGCTCCCCTGACCGCTGTGTCAGAAAGACTGTCAGAGCAAACATGCCGGTCATACAGCCGCTAAAAATTGCGGCTGCCCCTTTCTGGCTGATCCGGATCTCTCTCCGGTACTTATAAATAAAATACCCGATAAAAATATAAAACATATACACCTTGTCTCCGACCAGTGGCAAATCATAATACGCTTCCCCGTTTTGCAGGGAAACCATATAGTTGAAGACTACGGAAGCGCCGCAGACAACGAGCAGAGTTCTCTCCAGCTTTCTGCTCATTCCTTTGCACATGACCTGGAAAAACGGCAATACCATATAAATCGGGATCATCGCATAAAGATACCACAAATGCGGCTCTGTCGGTACATACAGAATCTCTTTCAGATTATATTCTGTCTTCATAAAAGCACGATTCCAGATATAATACACTACACTCCATACTACCAGTGCGATCAAAAAACGAAGCAGTCTCTCCCCGTGTTTTTTCAACGGTTCTTCTCTTCCCAGAAGCAATGCTCCGGAGATCATAAAAAAACAGGGAACACTTACTCTCGCCAGTGTATCCAGTAAAAGTGCAAACAAATACTCACTCTGTGTAATTTCTCCATATGCCCTGCAAAAATAATTGGTCACATGGATCACAATCACAAAAAAGCAGGAAATCATCCGTATGATCTCCAGATTATAATTTCGTCTCATTTATCTTCTCTTTTCGTCTTTCTCTTTTGTATTCGGTTCTTTTTTCATCAGACTTGCCTTAATGACAGTCCCTTTTCCAAAACGGGCATCCAGCTTCTCCATCGCATCTTTTAATTTCTGATGCTTCTCATCCAAAGGCTTGGGGATCTCAATATCAAAAATAGATAGCTGCATAGGCTCTTTTTCATCCACCAGTTTTGCCGTCCGGATTCCAAGCAGGCGGACCGGTTCACCTGTCCATACTTCTTCAAACAGTTCACAGGCACTCTCGTAAAGAACATTCTGATCCGATGTCGGCCGCATCAGCTGTTTCTGATGCGAAATCTTTCGGAAATCATAATATTTGATTTCCATACTGACCATGGATGCTTTCTGACCGGCTTTTTTCAGTCTTTCACCAACACTCGCTGCCAGATGTGCAAAGACCGGACGGATTTCTTCCAGTGTTTCTGCATCCTTTGACAATGTCGTAGAATTTCCAACCCCTTTTGCTTCTGCCTGCTGTGACTGTACACTGGAATGATCGATTCCGTTTGCAAACTCCCAGAGCATCTGTCCATGGCTCTTCAAATGCAGCGTGATCAGTCTGGGATCTGCCTGTGCCAGGTCTCCAATCGTCAGAATTTCCAGCTTTTTCAGGATCTCCACACTGGAATGCCCTGCCATATACAGTTCTCCAATCGGAAGAGGCCACATTTTCACACGGACTTCTTCCGGAAACAAGGTATGTACCTTGTCGGGCTTTTCAAAATCCGAAGCCATCTTTGCCAGCAGCTTATTCGAAGAAATTCCCACATTGACCGTAAAACCGAACTTCTCCCGAACTCCGTTCTTGATCAACATAGCCGCATCAACCGGAGAATGGAAACCTTCCATCGCCTGTGTCATATCCACATAGCACTCATCCACACTGACCTGTTCAATTTCTTTCGTAAATGTCCGAAGATAGTCCATCAGCATCCGGCTTTTTTCCCGGTACATCTTATGATCCGGCGGTTCTATCACCAGATTCGGACACTTACGAAAGGCATTCGCAACAGGTTCCCCTGTGCGGATGCCATATCTTTTTGCCGGGATTGACTTTGCGAGGACAACCCCATGACGGGATTTCTGATCTCCACCGATGATCGACGGGATCTTGCGCAAATCTGTTCCGGCACCATTTTTTAATTGTTCGACTGCAGTCCAGCTTAAATAAGCTGAGTTGACATCTATATGGAAAATAACGGGTGTCATGCGACGATCTGTCCTTTCACTTTTGCCTCTAATTTTCCGTCAACAACATCAATCTCAATCCGATCTCCTCTGCCCACATTTCCTGCAAGGATCAGTTTTGCTGCCAGCGTCTCCACATTCTTCTGGAGATATCTCTTCAGCGGTCTTGCTCCGTACATCGGATCATATCCGCCTTCCACTACGAAATTCTTCGCAGCATCCGTCAGCTCAATGGAGAGTTCTTTGTCTACCAGACGCTTGTTGACATCTTTTACTAACAAATCAATGATGGCATGAATATTGGATTTCGTCAATGGTTTAAACATAATTATTTCATCCAGCCGGTTCAAAAATTCCGGTCTGAAATGTGCTCTTAAGTCATTCATGACCAGATTCTGGTTTGATTCTTCGATCGTGCCGTCTTCCCGGATTCCTTCCAGAAGATAATTCGCCCCGATATTGGAAGTCATGATCAGGATCGTATTCTTAAAGTCTACGGTTCTGCCCTGTGAATCCGTAATCCTTCCGTCATCCAGCACCTGAAGCAGGACATTGAATACATCCGGATGGGCTTTCTCGATCTCATCAAATAATACAACAGAATACGGTTTTCTTCTGACTGCCTCTGTGAGCTGTCCGCCTTCGTCATATCCGACATATCCCGGAGGCGCTCCGATCAGTCTGGACACGGAATACTTCTCCATGTATTCACTCATATCAATGCGGACCATGTTATTCTCATCGTCAAACAAACTCTGGGCAAGTGCCTTGGCAAGTTCTGTCTTTCCAACTCCGGTAGGTCCCAGGAATAAGAAGGAACCAATCGGTTTGGTCGGATCTTTGATTCCGGCTTTGGAACGGATAATCGCTTCTGTTACCAGCTCCACTCCTTCGTCCTGTCCGATGACTCTTCGGTGCAACTCGTCTCCCAGATGCAGCGTCTTACTTATCTCACTCTCGTTGAGTTTTGCCACCGGAATTCCTGTCCACCGGGAAATGATTCTTGCAATCTCCTCATCTGTCACAGCCTCATGCACCAGAGAAAGATCTTTTGCCTTTACCTTTTCTTCCTCTTCCTCCAGCTGTTTCTGCAGCTGCGGAAGTCTTCCGTACTGCAATTCCGCCGCTTTGTTCAGATCGTATTCTCGCTGCGCTTTCTGGATCTCTTTATTGACCTGCTCGATCTCTTCTCTGACCTTCTGTACCCGCTCTACAGATGTCTTTTCATTCTCCCACTGTACTTTCTTTCCTGCATATTCTTCTTTTAGTCCTGCCAGCTCTTCCTGCAAATGTTCCAGACGCTCTCTGCTCAAACGGTCCTCTTCCTTTTTCAGTGCCTCTTCTTCAATCTCCAGCTGCATCACACGGCGTCTCAGCTCGTCCAGCTCTGTCGGCATGGAATCCAGCTCTGTCTTGATCAGCGCACAGGCTTCATCCACCAGATCAATGGCCTTATCCGGCAGGAAACGGTCAGAAATATATCGATTCGACAAGGTTGCTGCTGCCACAAGCGCACTGTCTGTGATCTTCACTCCGTGGAATACTTCATAACGCTCTTTAAGACCTCTTAAAATAGAAATCGCATCTTCCACACTTGGCTCTTCCACCATGACCGGCTGGAAACGTCTCTCCAGAGCCGCATCTTTCTCAATATACTGACGATACTCATCCAGTGTCGTCGCACCGATACAGTGCAGCTCGCCTCTTGCCAGCATTGGCTTTAACATATTTCCCGCATCCATGGCACCATCTGTCTTACCTGCTCCCACAATGGTATGCAATTCATCAATAAACAGAATGATCTTGCCGTCACTGTTCTTCACTTCTTCCAGAACGGCTTTCAGACGCTCTTCAAATTCTCCTCTGTATTTTGCTCCTGCAACCAGAGCTCCCATATCCAATGCAAAGATCGTCTTATCTTTCAGTCCCTCCGGCACATCCCCGCTGACGATCCGCTGTGCCAGCCCTTCTACGGCTGCCGTTTTTCCGACCCCGGGCTCTCCGATCAGGACCGGATTGTTCTTTGTCTTACGCGACAGGATCCGGATCACATTTCGAATCTCTTCGTCACGTCCAATGACCGGATCCAGCTTCTGATCTCTCGCCCGCTCCACCAGATCCTGTCCATATTTGTTCAATGTATCATAAGTCGCTTCCGGATTGTCACTGGTCACTCTCTGATTTCCACGCACCGTAGAAAGTGCATGCAGAAAACCTTCCCTGCTGATTCCAAACTCACGAAATAACGGCTTTAAATCTCTGCTTGCATATTTCAGTAAAGAAAGAAAAATATGCTCTACAGACACATACTCATCGCCCATCTGCTTTGCTTCATCCTCTGCATGGATCAGTGCATTGTTCAGATCCTGACCGACAAACACCTGCCCGCCCTGTACTTTCGGACGCTTATTCAAAAGCTCTTCTACTCTGTTAATAAACAGAGGACCCTGAATGCTCATATTTTCCAATAATTTTAAGATCAGACTGTCATCCTGCGTGATCAATGCGTATAACAAATGCTCCTGTGCAAGCTCCTGATTGCCATAATCATAAGCAATCTTTTCACAATTCTGCACTGCCTGCATTGAATTCTGTGTAAATTTATTTATATTCATAGCAACTCCTCCTCACTACTTGTTTCATTGTTCTACACGTAATATAGCACTTGTTGTTAGCCAGGTCAAGACTTGAGTGCTAATTTCTTTTCTTAAAATTCTGTAAACTGTTTCTGATGTTTTTTTCCGATTTTCTCTATAAAAGGACAGGATGCCAAGATGCATTTCTTCATCTATAACAAACTCCCGTCCTGATCCGTACTTCTTATTTTAATTTGCGCAAAATGGTAAACAAGAAAATCCATGCCCCCGCAATCGCAATATGCGTCAGCCCTGCAATCCCTGAGATTGCTGCATCTGCCCCATGGGAAACAGAAACACCTGTCACCTGGAGGATTCCCCGCACCAGCATAACCACTGTAAACAGCGGCAGGATGATATTATACACTGTCACAAAAGTATGGAACTGCTTCTTCTCCAACAGATCTGTACTTTTGGCGGCAAGCCCCAGAAATAAAAACAACACCGTCCCAAGTACCAACAAATGTACATGCAGATAACCAAGTGCGGTTTCCCCCGTAAATCCAAAATATTTAGTAAATTCCCTGTAAAAAACACCTCCTGCCATTGCGGCAAGAAAATATCCAAATGCAAGATTCCATAATTTTTTCATTCGTTTGTTCTCCTTCTACTCACTTTTTGCTTCTCTTCCTTCGTTCCAATACCGGACCCCAAATAAAATACCTGCCAGAAACAATGCCATTCCCAATCCTGAATAAAACACAGCGATGAACACATCCGGTGCTAAATGGGAGGCTCGAAGACCGATTCCAAAAGTCATCATAAATGCCATGATCAAAAATGACTTCTTATCAAAAAAATGCCAGAAAAACTGAAGCTCATCCTCGTAGTTTTGAATTCTGTCGGTATGTCTGATCACCAGTTTATAAAATACCATCGACCAGAATACAGCAAAAACCAGCGCTGAGAGCAAAATATTCACAACTGTCACATGCCCTGTATAGCTGAGTATTCCAATTCGAATAATATTGAACCCCGCAATCAGCCAGACAATGCTGGCCAGTATCAGTAATGTTCTTTTTTTTACTTTCATTTTGTTCTCCTCTCTAATATGAACGTTGTTCATATTTATGTTTAAAATTTCCCACTTTTTAAAAGTGGGATTAATAGATACTGTGTGCGATCATCGTTAAAAGTGGTTCGCAGCTTTTCTGCTTTTCCAACAGAAGGGACATCAGAAGTGTAAACACATACGTCACAAAAATTTCCGGAGTCAGCTCATTTTCAAATGCATTCTCACGCACATTCTGGTCCTCTGTCAATATCTGAACCAGATTTTTCTTCAAATGCATCAGGGAAATCTCCATCATTTTCCTTCCCTCATTTTTATCTTTTGCTGCAAAACTCATGGAATGCAGATTAAAAAACTCCGGATACTTCTGACTGCTTTTATGCACCGTATCAAACAACCAGGCAATACATTCTGTAAAGCTTTCAAATACAAGTACCTGTCCATTCATATGAAAGATATCCATCCATACACTTTCAATCGTCGCAAGTAAAAGTTCCGATTTGGATGGAAAATAATTATACACGGATCCTAATGCAATGTTGCACCGGGAAGCCACAAGCCTCATGTTTACGGACGAAAGCCCTTCTTCTGCCACAATCTCTCTGCACACTGCAAGTATTTCCTCTCTTGATGTAACTGCCATATTCAAATCTGCACCTCCATTCTGAACAACGTTCATTATAGAATTTCCCAGCTTTGATTGTCAAGTTACTTTTCTGATTTTTTTCTATTTCTACCTTTTCTTTCTTCTTCCCAGGAATTATAATAAACACAGATCATTATAAGAAAAACAGGAGAGATTTATTTATGAGAGCTTACGAACGACTTTTAAAATACGTAACTGTACGAACACCAAGTGATGAGACAAGCACAACTGTCCCATCTTCTTCCTGCCAGTTCGATCTGGCTCAGGATCTGATCCGGGAATTTATCAACATGGGACTTCCAAAGGCACGGACAGATGAAAAATGCTATGTCTACGCACAGATTCCTGCCACGCCGGGATATGAAAATTGTCCGAAGATCGGATTTGTCGCACATCTGGATACTGTTTCTGACTTCTGTGACAAAAAGATCGTTCCGGTTGTAACTGAAAACTATGACGGACGCGACCTTCCTCTTGGCGGTTCTGACGGACGGGTTCTTTCTGTCTCCATGTTCCCGCATTTAAAGGATCTCAAAGGTCGTACTCTGATCACCAGCAATGGAGATACGATTCTGGGAGCGGATGACAAAGCCGGAGTTGCAGAGATCATGACTATGGCAGAACGAGTACTGACAGAACAGATCCCACACGGTCCGATCTCCATCGGATTTACTCCGGATGAGGAAGTCGGCAGAGGCGCCGATCATTTTGACATTGAAAAATTTGATGCTGATTTTGCCTATACCATGGACGGCGATACCGAAGGTGAGATCCAATATGAGAACTTCAATGCTGCAGATGCGATCTTTGAGATCCAAGGGGTGAATGTACACCCGGGATCCGCAAAAGACGTGATGGTCAATGCCGCCCTGGTGGCAATGGAGATCAACGCCGCCCTCCCTTGCGGAGAAACTCCAGCGGATACCGAGGACTATGAGGGATTCTATCATCTTGTAAGCATGTCCGGAGATGTAGCCTGCGCAAAACTGCATTACATTGTCCGGGATCACGATGCCGACAAGTTTGCCGCACGTCTGGAGACATTAAAAGAGATTTCCAAACAGATGAATCTGAAATGGGGATTCGGTACCGTAAAGCTGACCATTGACGAACAATACCGCAATATGGCAGAAATTATTGAAGATGGGAACATGCACCTGATCGAAAATGCAAAAAAAGCCTGCGCCGCTGCAGATGTGACACCACTGATCCTGCCGATCCGCGGAGGTACCGACGGCGCACGCTTAAGCTTTATGGGACTTCCATGTCCAAACCTTGGAACCGGCGGACATGGATACCACGGACCATTCGAACACATTACTGCCGAAGGAATGGACAAGGCTGTTGATGTGATGATCGAGCTGGTCAAACTGTATGCAGAAATGAAATGATAAAAAAGATTATCCAGATAAAAGGCACAGACGGGATGTTTCCCGCTGTGCCTCTTTTTATCCGTAATCTTTTCCTTACAATCTCTCACCGTTTTCATGCATGAACTTATATTCCGCAACAGAGCGGTCGAATGTCTTAATATGATTGTAAAGCCACTCTACTACATTCTTATGAACCGCTTCTACAAATGCAGAAGACGGACCTTCTTCCTCTTCCAGCATATTATAGAGATCCTTTACAACCTGTCTTAATTTTTCGTGCTCTTCTTTGTGTTTTGCAACTCCTGGATATGTAATAGATTCCTGAAGTTTTTCTTCTTCTCCGAAATGGAATTCTGTGTAATCAGCAAGATAATCCAATGTCTTAACTGCCACCAGTTTGTCTTTGCTTGTCTCACAGCTGTCCAGCAATTTGTTGATCTTGTCGATCAGCTCCTTGTGCTGGGAATCGATCATTTCATTTCCTGTTACCAAACTTTCGTCAAATTCTGCTCTCATTGTGCTACCTCCTAAACTTCACCTTGTTTAAATTTTATGATCATTTCATTGGTTAAACTGTCTCTGGACGGCTCTACCGGAATCTCGTCTCTTTCAAACCATTCCGCCAGTGCCAGTTCCTCTTCATCCAGTGTCACTTCTGCGTCACCGTCCAGATCACAGTAAAATCCCATCAACAGGGTATCACTAAATGCCCATGGCTGACTTTTATAGTATCGGATATTCTTTACCTTCAATCCGACTTCTTCCATCACTTCTCGCGCCACTGTTTCTTCCACGGTTTCTCCGATTTCTGTAAATCCGGCAAGAAGTGCATATTTTTTATAACTTCGCCCTGCATACTTGGACATCAGGATCCGGTTACCGTCTGTCACTCCAACAATGACAGCCGGACAGATCTTCGGAAATTCCATATTTCTGCAGTGTTCACAGAAAAGCATCCTCTCTTTTGTATCATGACGCATCTTATGTCCACAGCGTCCACAATATCTGCGTGTCTGATACCATCGATACAGCTGATATCCCGTGATCCCCGCAAATGCGCTGTACTGAGGATCTGCTGTCCTGAAAATCTCCGTATTCTCCATTGTAAACTCAGAGTGCGGCTCCCGGTTCAGATTATCAACCAGATAATACTGCTTCTCATCAATCGTGAACAGATAGGTGCTGTTCTCATAAATATCTTCATTCAGCCGCTCCAACTCTCCAAATGTTGGAAATTCAATTCCCTGCGGTGTCCTTCTCATCAGGGAAGCATGCTCCTCATAGTACAATACAACGCTGTCGTTCTTCGGAGGAATCGCCCTGTACTCATTTTTGAACTGATGCGGTGCTATGTCCTGAATCATTTTACTCACTTCCTTTCCTGAAATTATGCAAAAATTCACTGAGTAAAATCAGAATACTTCCTGCCGCAAGAAAAAAATCTCCCAGATTGTATGTGATCTTTGTCAGCTTCTCGTCAGATGTCTGAAACCCGATATAATCCACCACATATCCCCGCATCCAGCGATCCAGTGTGTTGCTCCACGCACCTGCCACACCAAGTGAAAGCCCTGCTTTTTTCAAATAACTGCCTTTTTTTCGCAGACACAAGATATCCCAGACGGTCAGAATTGCGGTCATAACAAGAGATGTGTACTTTACAAACTGAGGATACTCTTTCAAAAGACTCATACACATCCCCTTATTATGCACTTTTCTAAGGACGATCTTTTTGCTGTCCGCAAACGGTTTTTCTTCCTCGTCCGGCCACTTTTCCACTTCTGATTTGACTGCCATATCCAGACACGTCAGAAATGCCGTTGCCCCTGCTCCAAACAGATTTTTCATATTCTGCCTCTATTCTTCTGTAAATTCTTTAATTTTTTCTACTGCGTCCTCTGTTTTTTCCACAACTGTCTCTGCTGCATCTTCTGTCTTCTCTGCAACTGTATCCATTGCCTGTGTTGTTTTTTCTTTTACAAATTCAACCGCCTGATCGGCCTTTTCCCTGAGCACATCCTCCGTTTCATCCCAAATATCTTCTTCTTTTTTCGCTCCGCAGTACGGACAGTATGCCATCTCTTTTGCTACCTGTTTTCCACATTCTGCACAAGTACTCGTTCCTTTGATTTCCTCGATCTTTGCCTGATGTCTCTCGATACTTTCTGTTCTATTATCGATTTTTTCACACAGCATCTGTACCTGTTCGTCCATCTCCTCTCCCGCCCGGTACTTCTCGTACAGAAAGCGCCCCATCTCCAGCATATCCGCCTCATTACCGCGCTCCAGAGTTCGGATCTGTCCTCTCAATCGCTGTATTTCCATCATCTCGCCTGCTTTACTTGTCACAGTTTCTGTCGTCTCACCGATCTTTTTGCCTAAATCTTCAAAAAAAGATTTCATCTTTCTTCTCCTTTCTGTCACATATCTGTTATTTTCAACAGAATTTCTCGTGCATATATACATTATACCCCAAACGGTCATAACTTCAACCAGATTTCTTCTGTTTTCTTCTTCCGGTTCTTATTTAAAAGCTTCCTGCATATACTTTCAAAAACATCCTGGAGATCATTTCATGCCTTACTCTGACTCATGCCGGGAAAAGATTCTTTCCGAAGATTATCGCGATTTTATTGTCTCCGACATCCGAATGCCCTTTCTTCAAGATCTTCTTGAAAAAGACTACTGTCTTCAAAACCCCGGTTTTTTTTATCAATGTGCTTACCTTCCAAAATCTATCATCGATCCTGTTTCTCTGGAACGTTATTCTTATTTTTCGATTCCCAAATGCTACTCCCTGCTCAGTATGCAGGCTCTAAATCAGGCCGGGATTCTTCCGATCCAGAACCACTCCACTCTTCAATTAAGCGGAAAACAGGTAATGATCGGATTTCTGGATACCGGAATCGACTACGAAAATCCGGTATTTCAAAATCTGGATAAAACCACCCGGATCGCAGGCATCTGGGATCAGACGATCCAAAGCGGCACCCCTCCGGAATCCTTTGACTATGGCTCTCATTATACACGAGATATGATCAATGAAGCCCTTGCCTCAAAAGATCCCTATTCTCTTGTTCCAAGTGTGGACAATAATGGACATGGGACATTTCTGGCAAGTATCGCTGCCGGTTCCGGAGATCCCGGTGCACAGTTTATCGGTGCCGCTCCGGAATCTGTGATCGCCGTTGTAAAATTAAAGCAGGCAAAACAATATCTGAGAGACTACTATTTTATTCCCGATACAGCCCCTGCTTTTCAGGAAAATGATATCATGCTTGGTATGCGCTATCTCCACCTGCTCGCCGAAAAACTCAAACTGCCTCTGATCTTCTGCCTGGCACTTGGCAGCAATCTGGGCGGACACTCCGGCTCTCTCCCGCTCTCGATCATCGCTCAGCAGTACACCTTGTTATCCAATCGGATCCCTGTCATCGGGGTCGGAAATGAAGCGGACCAGAGACATCACTTTTACAGCGAGATCATGAATACTTCTGACACAAAAACCGTAGAGATTCGTGTCGGGGAAAATACCACCGGTTTTATGATGGAGCTATGGACCGAGCTTCCCAATATCCTCTCGATCAGTCTGACCTCTCCATCCGGAGAGAGTACTTCCCGCATTCCCATCCGCGCGGGAACAAGCACAACTTTCAATTTTCTTTTTGAAAATACAACCGTCTACATCGACTACCGTCTGTTTGTAGAAAGTACAACCTCGGAACTGATCCATTTTCGTTTTTCCGATGCTGCTCCCGGAATCTGGAAGCTGGTGGTAGAACCCATCCAGATTATTGACGGGCGATTCCACATCTGGCTTCCTGTCCGGGAATTTTTAAGCGGAGAAGTCTACTTTTTAAACTCCAATCCGTACTATACTCTGACTGCTCCTTCGGACTCTGTACAGCCGATTTCCGTCTCTTATTACGATTCTTCCAACAACAGTATCGCGCTTTCCTCCGGAAGAGGGTTTACTCGTACAGAGCAGGTCAAACCGGATTTTACCGCCCCGGGAATCAACATTACCGGTTCACTTCCCGGCGGACGATTTGAAAGCAGGAGCGGTTCCAGTACCTCGGTCGGCATCACTGCAGGCGCAGCTGCTTTGCTTGTGGAATGGCATCTTCAGCAGAAAAAGATCCCCTCCGTGGATACCTCTTTGATCAAAAGTCTGCTGATGTTAGGAGCCACCAAGAACCCGGATATGAGTTATCCAAACCGGGAATGGGGCTATGGCCAGTTAAACCTTTACAATACATTCGAGGCCATGCGTCAGTTATAACAAAAAGGGACGCCTTCTCGCGTCCCTCAAAAAAATCATTCTCTCTTTTTGGATTCGTAAATTGTCTTTACACGCTCTGATTCCGGTACAATCTGTTCCGGTACCGGAGCTGTGCCCGGTGCAAATACCACCTTCAAAAAGACTGGTGTAATAATTGTCGTGATCACGACAACAATAATGATCGGCCCTAAAAATGCAGAACCTAACAGCCCCAGTGCTGCGCCCTTGCTGGCTACGATCAATGCTACTTCTCCACGCGAGATCATACCGATTCCGATTCGTTTTGCCTGATAATTCTTATAGTGACAGATTTTTGCACCAAACCCACATCCAACAACCTTCGTCAATACTGCAACAATCGTCAGCGCTACTGCAAATCCAACAATCGCCGCAGACATCTTCGGCAGCTCTACTTTCAGCCCGATACTTGCAAAAAATACCGGTGATAAAAGCAGATAAGACAATGTATCAAATTTTGTCTCCAGATAAGTAGAACGCTGTACGTTTGAAATGATCAGACCGGCAATAAACGCACCAGTAATATCTGCAACTCCAAAAACATCCTCTGCAATGTATGCCATCAGAAGACAGAACACAAATGCCACGATCGTGTGTCGATGTTTCTCCTTATTGGCTTTGTCCACCCAGTTCTTGTACAATTTGTAGAAGATAAATCCTACAACTGCTGCAAATACAAAGAATCCAACAATCTTCAGCATGACCATTCCAATTTTCACGCTTGGGTCTGAAATGCTTGTCACGATTGTCAACGCCACAATTCCCAGAATATCATCAATGATCGCTGCTCCCAGGATTGCATTGCCGGAACGGGTTTTGAGCTTTCCAAGCTCTTTTAATGTCTCCACCGTGATACTGACTGAAGTTGCTGTCAGAATTACTCCGATAAAGATATTCTGCAGGAAAATACTTGCTGATGCATCTGACTCGATCATCCCCGGCCGATTGAAGAAATATGCCGTAGCAAATCCCCCCGCAAGCGGTACCAGTACTCCACAAAGTGCAATGATAAAGGATGCCTTTCCGCATGCTTTCAGTTCTTTGATATCTGTCTCCATACCTGCACAGAACATCAGAACGATCACACCAATCTCCGCTACAGACTGCAGAAATGATGTCTCTGTCAGAATGCCGACTCCGGCAGGTCCCAACAGTAATCCGGCCAGAAGCGCGCCAACGACCTGCGGCATCTGTACCCTTCTTGTCAAAAGCCCCAGCACTTTTGTACAAAGTAAAATAATTGCGAGATCTAGTAAATACTTGTAGTCCATAATGTGCCCCCTTTTTGTCAAACATCTATAAGGATACACCTTTAAATGCCTTTTTTCAATACATTTTCCACATTTTATGACATTTTTACATAATTTTTACCATAATTCTGCACAAATCCGCAATAAAAGAGAGCCTGTTTCCAGACTCTCTCATACTCTTTCTTTTCTTACGGCAATCTCGGCACTTCCTGTCCCCGAAGACTGATCAGAGGGCCGCCGGTTCCTTCTATGTAAGACCTTGTGATTGTCACCTCTCCGATGTTCTCATCCTTTGGAATCTCATACATGATATCCAGCATAAACTCTTCGATAATCGCCCGCAGTGCTCTTGCTCCGGTCTCTTTCTTCATTGCCTTCTCCGCAATCGCCTCCAGCGCTCCATCATCAAAATCCAGCTTGACTTCATCCAGTGCAAGCAGCTTCTGATACTGCTTTAAGATGGCATTCTTTGGTTCTTTTAAGATCTTTACATACATATCCTTGTCCAGACCTTTCAGTGTAAAGATGATCGGAAGACGTCCGATAAATTCCGGAATCATACCGAAATTGCGCAAATCTTCCACCGTTACTTTAGACAGGATATCCTTGTCATTGTCATACTGATCTTTTAGCTCTGCATTAAATCCCATGGATGTCTTATGCATCAGACGTTCCTTGATGATGCCTTCCAGATCCGGGAATGCACCCCCGCAGATAAACAGAATATTCTTCGTATTTACTGTCGTCAGAGGAACCATGGCATTCTTGCTGTTGGCTCCTACCGGAACCTCTACCTCACTGCCTTCCAACAGCTTTAAGAGTCCCTGCTGTACGGATTCTCCGCTTACATCTCTCTGGCTGGAATTTCTCTTCTTCGCGATCTTGTCAATCTCATCGATAAAGATGATTCCCTGCTCGGCTTTCTCTACATCATTATCTGCTGCTGCCAGTAATTTAGATACGACGCTCTCAATGTCATCCCCGATATAACCAGCCTCGGTCAGGGAAGTGGCATCTGTGATCGCAAGCGGTACATCCAACAGTCTCGCAAGTGTCTTTACAAGGTATGTCTTACCACTTCCTGTCGGTCCGATCATCAGCATATTGGACTTTTCGATCTCAATATCATCGACCGAATCTGTCGCTACCCTCTTATAGTGATTGTAAACAGCAACAGCCATCGCTTTCTTGGCATACTCCTGTCCTACCACATACTCATCCAGCTTTCCTTTGATCTTGTGCGGCGCCGGAATATTCTTAATATCCAGTTTTTGGAACTCTTTTGGCTTTTCTTTTTTCTTTTTGATCTTCTGTGTCTTTGGCGGAGCCATATTCTCCAGATCTGACAGATTTAAGAACTGTACACCCGGCATATTCATCAGTCTGCTGTAATCAATCGAGCCGTTTGTCATGGCATCAAAACTTTTCTGCATACAATCCGGACACACCGTAATATGGTTCGGCAGATCGATCATCTTTCCGGTCACGCTCTCCGGACGATGGCAGATAAAGCAGATCTTCTCATACTCATCCTCATGTTCCTCTTTTGCGGAAGTCTGAAAGACTTCCTTTTTCTCTGTATCGGAAGACTCTTTTCCTTCTGTGGTGACCGGAGTCTCCTTTTCTTCATCTATGATAATAAAATCGTTATCTGACATGTTCTTTCCCTTCTTTCCAGTTACTTGCCCTTTGTACATTCACCGAGGGTATGTCCACATTATAATACAGAATACCGGCAGTTACAAATTAACTTTTTCTAAACCGTCCCTGTTTCCAGCATTTCCAGAAACTGTGATTCAGAAATAATCGGAACGTTCAGTTCTTTCGCCTTTTTATTCTTGGAAGAAGCAGACTGCACATCATTATTGATCAGATAATTCGTCTTTCCGGTCACGCTTCCTGTCACTTTCCCCCCTCTGGATTCAATGATTTCTTTCACTTCCCGGCGGTTTGCAAAGTGTTCTACGCTTCCTGTAATCACAAAATTCATATTTTCAAAAATCTGCGCGCTTTCCTCTCCTTCTTCTTTCTGGAGCTTAACCTCCTGTAAGAGGCGTTTGAAAAGATCTCTGTGTGTTTCATCTGAAAAATAATCCACAAACGTTCTGGCGATCACTTCGCCTACTCCCTGGATATCGACCAGTTCTTCCACGGTTGCCTGCATCATCCTCTGGGGATCATTGTCAAATGCCCGGCAGATCATTTTTGCATTGGAAAGTCCGATATTTGCGATTCCAAGGCTGTAGATTACTTTCGGCATAGTCGTACTTCTGGAGTTTTCCACACTTGTGATCAGTTTTGCATAGGATTTTTCTCCGAACCCCTCCAGTGTTTTGATGGTTTCTTCATATCTGTCCAGATGATAAATATCTGTAAAATCCCGGATAAATCCTTCTCCAATGAACTTTTCCAGAGTTGCTTCCGAGAGCCCTTCAATATTCATGGCATCCCTGCTGACAAACAATGCAAAAGATTTCAAATGCTTTGCCTGACACTCCGGATTCGTACAGTACAATGTCTTTGTCTCATTTTCCATCTGTATCTTTGTCGCACCGCCACAGACCGGACAGACTTGCGGGATATCTTTTACACCGCTTCTGGTCAGATTTTCTGCAATCTGCGGAATGATCATGTTGGCTTTATACACCTGAATGACATCTCCTACGCCAAGCTCCAGATCTTCCATAATGCTGATATTATGCACACTAGCACGGCTTACCGTAGTTCCTTCCAGCTCTACCGGTTCAAAGATCGCTACCGGATTGATCAGGCCTGTCCTTGACGGACTCCACTCAATCTCCAGAAGTGTCGTCTCTCTGATCTCATCCGCCCATTTAAAGGCATAGGAATCCCGGGGGAATTTAGCCGTTGTTCCAAGAGACTGACCATAGGCAATATCATCATATACCAATACCAGTCCGTCAGACGGGAAATCATTGTGCACAATCTGCTCCGAAAACCATGCAACTTCCTCTTCGATGGATGCACGGTCAGCCAGATGATGCTCGACCACCTCAAATCCTTGTTTTTCCAGCCAGCTTAACTGCTGCATTCTCGAATTTTCAAACTCTGCACCATCTGCTTTTACCAGTGTAAATGCAAAAAACTTCACATTTCTTCTCGCTGTGATCTCATTGTTCAGCTGACGCACCGAACCACTGCACAGATTCCTCGGATTCTTATATCTTGCATCTACATCCTCGATCTGCTCGTTGATACGCTCAAAATCCTTATATCCAATCACGGCTTCCCCACGCAGGATCAGTTCTCCCTGATACGGGATCTGAAGAGGAAGATTGCGAAATACCTTCGCATTGTTGGTGATGACTTCTCCCACCTCTCCATTTCCTCTTGTGACCGCTTTTTGAAGCCGCCCGTTCTGATATGTCAGAACGATCGTCAGTCCGTCCATCTTCCAGGAGATCACGGCCTTTTGCTCTCCTAAAAATGATTTCAGCTGTTCCACGTCTTTTGTCTTATCCAGTGAGAGCATCGGTTTTTCATGCCGCTCCTTCGGCAGCTCACTGAGCACCTCATATCCCACATTAACCGTAGGACTGGATGCAAGAGTCGTCCCCAGCTCCCGCTCCAGTCCTTCCAGTTCGTCATATAATCTGTCATACTCATAGTTGCTCATGATCTCCGTGTCTTCCTGCTCATATGCACGTCTGGCACGGTTCAGAAGTTCTACGAGTTCCTGCATTCTTTTCTTTTTTGCTTCCATATTTAGAGTCCCTTTACTTTTTATATCACAGTTTCATTGGAAGAATCCTTAATCTGATCATACAATTCATTCAATTCTGCATCTGTCAGCTTCCGGTATTCTCCCTCTTTCAGACGCCCCAGATGGATATTCATGATCCTCACCCGGATCAGCTCTCTCACCTGATATCCAAGTGCCTCACACATTCTGCGTATCTGGCGGTTCAGCCCCTGTGTCAAAATGATCGAAAATGTATATTTTCCGATTTTTTCTACTTTACACGGACGTGTCACCGTATCTAAGATCGGTACACCGGATGCCATTTTTTCCAGAAACTCCTGCGTGATCTCTTTATCCACCGTCACCTTATACTCTTTCTCATGGCGGTTTCCCGCACGCATCATCTTATTGATGATATCACCGTTGTTGGTCATCAGAAGCAGTCCTTTAGAGTCCTTATCCAGACGCCCTACATACGTGATCCGGATCGGGTAATCCAGAAAACGCACAATACTGTTTCTTTCCCTGCGCTCTTCTGTACAGACGATTCCCGCCGGTTTGTTCACTGCCAGCATGACCATCTCATCCTGCTTTGAAACTACTTTCTTTCCGACTTTTACGACCTGCCCCGGAACAATCTTCATTCCGGTCTGTGCACGCTTTCCGTCCACACTCACCCGGCCGCTCTCGATCAGCCTGTCCGCTTCTCTGCGGGAACATATCCCGGCTTCGCTTAAATATTTATTCAGGCGAACCTCTTCCTTCGTCTTTTGATATTCCTGCAAAATCCGATTATTCATTGCTCAATACCCCGCTTATATTATTGTCCTGTAAAAATATGTTGGCACTGTATAAAAACAATGTATCTGTAATTTCATACGTATCCATAATATCCCCGATCGTACCGGAATAATACCTCGGATCTACCATCACGATCTCCCGGAAATACGGTGTAAGGAACGGAACAAATGAATTCGCATAAGAATCTTTGATCAGTAAAAGTCTTCGATTGCTCTCCGATACCGTGCGGATATCCACTACAGAAAAGTTGCCTCCCAGGTACACTGCATATTTATCTCTGCTGTTTAATTTCGATGAATCATACAAAGACGCTGTTTTCTTCTGCTCATCCACATAGTTGACGACAACATCATTGTCTTCTGTCTTTGGTACATAAATATCAATCTGCTCTTTCTCATTCAGACGGCATCCGCTCTTAGATGCCAATGAACCATTAAAATCCGTTGTGATCGGATAAGAAGCATATTCTGTCTCCTGTTCTTCCAGGTTCAATGTCCTGGCTGCTTCCTGAAAAACGTAGTATGCCCCTTTTGCCGTCCAGTGATGGTCTGTTTTATAATAAATCTTCTCATCACTGTGTCTGGTCAATGGCTTTACCGCATCGATCCACTGTACACTGTCCCCCAGTTCTTTTTTCACCTGTGCGATATACTGGCTCTGATCGGCAACTGTAGCGGTAAACGGAAGCCTGTCGCTTAAAATATTCGCCGCATCCGGAACTAACAGCATATTCACCGGAATATCAGAATATTTCTGACTAAAACTCTGGATGGCTTTCATATTTGCTTTCAATACATCCTGATCGGGAACTGCAATGTCTTCCAAAAGCTGTCCTTTTTTCCCGATAAAAACACCATTTTCCTCTTTACTTCCTGCCAGTCTGCTAAATCCGACTTTCAGACTGCGCCACATATTTCTTCCCATAAACTGATCGGCCTGGTACTTCTCATACTGATCCATATAGCTCCCGGAAGTAACCGCGCTGACTGAAAGCTCCGGCTTTTGCTGCAATCCGCGGTTTTCCTCTTCTGAGATTTTTTTTGACGGAAGGAGCAGATTGATGATCCCGATTCCCAATACACAGATAAGGAATCCGATTCCGATCACATATTCGATTCTTTTTCTTGTTTTTCTTCTTTCTGACATATGCTCACCTAAAATCTAAAATATAAAAACGGATTAAATGACTGTGTCACCAGAAATGCCAGCGAAAGTGCAAACATGACCAGATACATCACACCTGTCATTGTATATTTTCCAACTCTGCTTCGAGGAGCCCTCTGAATATTTCTCATCAGTCTGTATCCAATGGAAGAGGATCCCAGCACTGCCATCAGATAGATCAGCCAGTTGGAGAGCAGATAAAACCAGCCCAGCTTGTCCACAAGCCCGCTGGCACCGATTCCAAACATCACGCCTGCATACTTCAGGGCATAACCAAGTGACGGGCTAAAGAACAGTACCCATCCGATCAGTATCAGCACCATCGCATAAATATGCCGTACTGTACCCGGCCACTTTTCCACATATTGTCCCCATACAAATTTTTCCAGAATCAATATAATTCCATAATACAGTCCCCATGCGACAAAATTCCATGCCGCACCATGCCAGAATCCGGTCAGCATCCAGACGATCAGAAGATTGGTGATCGTTCTGGAGTCTCCTTTGCGGTTTCCTCCCAGTGGAATATACACATACTCACGGAACCAGGTACTCAGAGATATATGCCATCTTCTCCAGAATTCTGTCACACTCGTAGATACATACGGGTAATGGAAGTTCTCCAAAAACTCAAATCCGAACATCTTTCCAAGACCGATCGCCATATCCGAATATCCGCCGAAATCAAAATAAATCTGGAATGCATAAGAAATACATCCGATCCACGCAGTCATCACCGAATAGCTGCCCAGATGCATCGCTGCGATCTGCTCAAAAACCGCTCCTGTCGTATTTGCAAGAATTACCTTTTTGGCAAGTCCCCGCATAAAATACATGGCTCCCTGTCCGAACTTGGTCACGTTCATAGATCTGTGCTCCAACTGCTCCTCAATATCCACATACCGCACGATTGGTCCTGCGATCAGCTGCGGGAACATAGAAATATAAAGTGCAAAATACATCAGCTTTTTCTGCGGCTTTACCTCCCCCCGATATACATCGATAATGTAGGAAAGCGCCTGAAATGTATAAAAAGAAATCCCGATCGGAAGCGGCAGTTCTCTGTATGGAATATCAAACGGAAGAACTGCATTCACGGATTCCATCAAAAAGCCGTAATATTTGAAAAAGCCAAGAAGCAGCAGGTTTACAACCACCGCAAAAATCAGACTGTTTCGTTTTTTTCTGTCATCATCTGCCTTTTCGGCAATATCCAGACCGCACACATAGTTCAGACAAATGGATAGAATCATCAAAATGACATAAACAGGCTCTCCCCATGCATAAAAGAAAAGGCTTGCGATCAGCATGACCAGATTCTTGAACCGATACGGAACAAGAAAATATACTGCCAGTACAATCGGCAGAAATACAAATAAAAATGTTATACTGCTAAACAGCATCTTTTGTTCCCCCTGCGTTTCTATAAACTTTTTGAAAAAACAGACTTATAAGTCTCTGCTTTTGGAGAGACTGCGTAAAATACGAACTTCCCTCTTACAGAAATCTGAGCTTCATCCAAAAGCTGCACCTGGTCAGGCGCATAACCGTCAAAGTCATTCCTTCTGTTCGCACAGCGCTGTTCTACAGCTGCCTTTACCTCTTCTGCCTGTTCCGTGGTCTTTGTTTTGACCAGTAAGATCTCCTGTGCTGACATACTGGATTCTGCCGTGTAGAGCATTACACCTTCATAATCTGCACTGTTGAGCCCATAATAACGCTTCAGCCCCTGCACTCCTGCTTTTTTCATAGCCTTCGTATCCAGAGATGCCTCTACTTTTTTCTCTACCGCAGCAAAGCTCTTCGTACTGCCGCTGGTGAAAATCAATAACAGTGCCACGTAAACAACGATCACTGCCACCAGTGCATACTTGATCACCACTGTTTTTTTGAGATTTTTTATCTTATCTGTCATAAAGTTGCTACCTCCGCCATACGTTTGAGCCAGATTGGATAAAAATCCGCCTTGAAATGAATTCCATCCTCTTCATAATAAGTATCTGAAACCAGCGAAGTATTATCTAAAAATGCAATCTGATTCTCATCACACATCTTCTGCAGTGCCGCATTGTACTCCGGAATCTTCTGAAATACAGGCTTTTCTTCCTGCTTCGCCGCACTGACTGGGAAGATAGAATTCACATACAAAGTTGTATCCGGCAATTTTTTACGCAGCTGGTCGATCACTGCTTTATACTCTTTGATAAATAAATCCGTATCCCCATTTGTTGCAATCACGTCATTCATCCCATAGGAAAGAAAAATAACCTGAGGGTTAATGTCTGCCACTGTTTTTATCTGATCATCCAGCTCATCCAATTCTACTCCGATCTTGGCAACCACACTGGATGCATTCAAAAGATCATACTCTGTAAATGCCTCAGAAATCGAATCTCCCATCACGACCGAACTGGAAAATAAGCTCTTATAGTTGATCTCACCACTTGCTTCCTGACTTTCCAGCTTGTCTTTCGTGTCCAGCTTGTTGATCTTTTTTTCAATATCTTTTACATTTTCTTTTTCTGCCGCTTTTATGATCGCAAGTCCCTCCTTCGTGTCCACTGTTTCAGCAGAAAAATAGCTGATTCCTTCCGCGATCAGGGTAACTGCAGCAAGCACTGCGACTGCACCGGCTCCGATTATCACATATTTTTTTTTCTGTCTCTTCATCCGTATCTTTTGTCCCCTTATTCTTACCATCATATCTTATTTTATAATACGTTTTCCACGCTTAAAAGTCAACGTTCGTGATGATAGATTCTCTCGCTGATCTCCTGCATTTTCATGTCGATCGTATGGAGCTGTTCTGCGCAGATTCCCAGATCTTCTGAAACAGAATCCGGAAATCCGTCCGTCTGTTTCTTATAATACAGTTTATGTTCTATGCTTGCCCAAAAATCCATCGCAATCGTACGCATCTGCACTTCTACCTTTATCGATTTTTTCTCATTCATAAAAAATACCGGTACTTCCAGAATCAGATGCAGACTTCTGTAACCGTTTGGTTTTGGATTCTTGATATAGTCCTTTCTCTCGATCAGTCTGATATCATCCTGCTCACATATTTTTTTCGCAAGCGTATAGATATCTTTCGGAAAACAGCAGATCACACGGATACCTGCAATATCACAGATATTTTCTTCTATGGCCTGTACACTGATCTCTATATTTTTTCTTTTCATCTTCTCCAGGATACTAATCGGTTTCTTGATTCTGCTTTCAATTGATAAGATTGGATTCTGATCAGAATTGATCGATAATTCGTGATTCAACACTTCAAATTTTGTCTTAACTTCCAGCAGTGCACACTGATACTGCATGATCAGCTTCTGAAACGGCATCGCTGATTCTAAAAGCCTCTCCGGTTCTTTCAACTCTGTCAATTCTTCAAATTTCATTTCTTCCATATTAACTGCCCTTCTCTTCTGTACTGATTCCATATAAAATAATATCCAATAACTTTGATATCTTCAGATTATGTTCTTCTATAAATCGGGAAAAATCTCCTGTACGGCTTGCTTTATTCTGGTAATATCCATTGTACATATTCTGAAACAGACTCAGATATTCTACTGCCAGCTCCATACTGATTCCATCTCTTAAACGAATCTTGGACAGCAAATGCCGGTATTGCTCTCTTATATAGGCATCATAACTTTCCATCACACCAAAAAGTGCTTCTTTTAAATGCTCTGCCGGATATAACATCACATTAAAAAATATATTTCTGTCGTACGGATTTTCAGCAAAAAACACTTCCCGTCTCTCCAGAAAAATACGGATTTCTTCCCTTGCTGTTTTTGCCTCTTCTTTCCCTTCCTCCAGATAACTCATCAACTTTTCGAAGCTTTTCTTCACACAGTACAGATATAACTCATCTTTATTTTTAAAATTATGGTAGATCAGTCCTTTTGCAATCTGATACTTGCCGCATATCGCATTCAGCGAAACCGCATCGTAAGATCTGCTTCCAAACTCGATCGTAGCTGCATGTACAATTTTTTCACAAGTCTGTTTTGTCTTTTCTTCTTTTTTCATGCTGTTATCCTTTCTTTTTGACTACACAGTCTATAATAGGATACTATACAATTTTCTTACAATCAATATTTTTGCCTGTGTTTTTTTCTCTTTTTTATGGTATGATAGAGAAATCAATACTTATATTTTTTATCAGGAGGACATCCTTATGATCGCGTTAAAACTGACGAATGTCAAAGCCTGTATGTCTCATCTTCTTCTGATGGACACCTTCGATTCATTCCTTCTGATCGAAGGAGAGATCATGACATTCAATACGTTCAAAATAGACGGTTTTATTCAAAAAAACTTTTATACTTCTGAAGAACTGGAACAAATGGGCACACTCCCTGAATACGCTTACTGGAAGCAGCTTCGGGAATACTGCTTCTCCCTGATCAAAGGGAAAAAGACTCCGCTTGGATTTCGTTTTGTATTCAGTCTGTCTCCGAAAAATATTGCCCGCCTTATCGAGCAGAATGAACTCGACCTGAATGCCGATGACATTCAGGGACTCTATTTGAATCTCCGCTATGATTCCACCGGACTTCAATGCATTACCGGTACATCTTTCAAATCCTTCTCCATGGACAAGTCGCTGGAACACGCCTGGGACAACATGGTACAGAAGTTTTTCCAGAAAAAAGGACTGGATTTCGAAATTTTGTAATCTGTAATTTTAGTTCAACGAATACCATTATATAAGACAGATCCACATTTTAATCTTAAAAATTATGAAAGTTTTTCTTAAGATTACAAAGTGATTTTATTGCCTTTTTCGTAAATGACATCTACGGTTTCATCAACTGGCATCGGATGGGACAAAGACAGGGAAGCGAAGCTTTCTAAACAATATAAAAGGGAGTCCGAAAAAGAAATGGTTCTAATCCCTTTCTTTTTCGGACTCCCTATATTTTTTTATTTTGTCAAAAGCATCATAATCTGATTACTTCTCTGTACAAATGCTGTCATCTCTTGTGGACTCAGTGGTTTGTGGGCAAGCAGCGCCAGATCATACAGCTGCTTACAGATCAGCTCTACATTCTCACCTTCTTTGTTCTCTACCACATACTGCACCAGTGGATGATCTGCATTCAGGATCAAGGACGCCTGTCCGCCGAACATACCGGTATCCATACCACCCATTCCATACATCTTCATCATCTCTTCCATACGTCTAGACTCTTCAGACAACACGGCCATGGAAGCAATATTCTCATCTTTTAATTTTTCTACTTTGACATCCAGTTTCTCATTATTCAGCACTTTTCTGAAGATTTCTGTCAGACTGTCTGCATTCTTCTGGAATGTCTCTTTTTCTTCTTCTGCAACTTCTGCTTTCAGAGACTCATGAACATCTGCATCGATTCTCTGGAATTTTACATTGTCATGCTTCTGCTCCAGATAGGTAATGAATGCAGAATCAATATTATGTGCCAGGATCACTGCATCCTGCCCCTGCTCTTTGAACATATTGATGTACTGACTCTGCTGCTGTTCATTCGTCACGTAGAAAATATTAGTCTTTGGTGTCTCTTTCGTCTCTTCTGAATCCGTTGTCTCCTCTGCCTTTGTCTCTTCTGCTGTTTCTCCGCCATTGGCCTTGATACAGTCTTCCAGAGTGAGATATTTGTGGTCAAGATTCTTAAACAACATCGAATCTTTTACTTTTTCTCCGAATTTTTCATCTTTCAGACATCCAAACTTGATAAACGGACTGATATCATCCCAGTATTTTTCATAATTTTCTCTGTCTGTTTTGAACATACCGTTCAGTTTGTCTGCAACCTTCTTAGAAATATAGTCTGCAACTTTTGTTACAAATCCATCATTCTGCAGTGCACTTCTGGATACATTCAGAGGCAGATCCGGACAGTCGATCACACCTTTTAATACCATCAAAAATTCCGGAATCACTTCTTTGATGTTATCTGCAATAAATACCTGATTGTTATACAGTTTGATCTTTCCTTCAATGGAATCATACTCTGTATTGATCTTCGGGAAGTACAGGATTCCTTTCAGATTAAACGGATAATCCATATTCAGATGAATCCAGAACAGTGGCTCCTTGTAATCCATAAATACTTTTCTGTAGAACTCGATATAATCATCCTTTGTGCAGTCGCTCGGATTTTTTGTCCAGAGTGGATGAATATCGCTTAAGGAAACCGGACGTTTTACAATTTTAGCTTTCTGTTTCGGCTCACCTTCTTCACCTTCTTTTGGCTCTTCTGTGATATGTTCTACCACTTCATCCGTATCCAGAACATCTGCCTCATCGATTGTCTCATACTCCGGCTCTGCATTGGCCTTGGAGAGGAAAATCTCTACCGGCATGAATGAGCAGTATTTTTCCAGCACTTCTCTTGCACGGTATTCATTTGCAAATGCAAGACTGTCCTCGTTCAGATATAATGTAATCTCTGTACCAACCTCTGTACGGTTTCCTTCCTGCATCTCATACTCTGTACCGCCTTCACTTACCCAGTGTACTGCGGCTGCACCCTCTTTATAAGACAGCGTATCAATCTGCACTTCGTCCGCTACCATAAACGCAGAATAGAATCCCAGACCAAAATGTCCGATCATTTCATCCTCTGTCGTCTTGTCTTTATATTTCTCCAAAAACTGTGTGGCACCGGAAAATGCGATCTGTGTAATATACTCTTCCACTTCTTCTGCTGTCATACCGATACCGTTGTCAATGAACTTCAGCGTCTTTTCTTCCGGATTGACAATGACCTGAATCTTTCCTTTATAATCATCGGGAAGCTCACACTCACCCATCATATCCAGCTTTTTATATTTTGTGATCGCATCGCATCCGTTGGACACTAATTCACGAATGAAAATATCATGGTCAGAATATACCCATTTTTTAATGATCGGAAATATATTCTCGCTGTCGATAGATAAATTACCTTTTTTTGTTCCCATATCTAAACACTCCTCTTTCTTTACAAACTCACCCGTCCTGCGGGTTTTCTTCTGTCTATGAAGTATTTTAGTACACCATGTTTTAAAAGTCAACAGAAAATTAGCACTCTTTTCAGTTGAGTGCTAATAAAATTATGAACTCTATAAACTTTTTATAAACAAGAAACAAATACAAAATACTCCTGTCAAGTGGTATAATCAATTCTGTCAGCTTATTCACTCTTTCCAAAGAAAAGGAGGTTTTCAAAATGGAACAGAATTTTTCACTTACTCCGGTGCATACTGACAAACAGATTCAGGAAATTTCCAATCTTGCTTCTGTTATCTGGCATGAGCACTTCACTCCCATTATCGGCATACAGCAGGTAGAATATATGCTGGAAAAATTCCAGTCTTTTCATGCCCTGAAAGAACAGATGGAAACCGGATATGAATATTTTCAGATTTTTGACAATACAGAGTTTTGCGGGTACTGCGGGATTCATCAAGAAGAAACTACACTGTTTCTAAGCAAACTCTATTTAAAAAAAGAGGCGCGAAACCGACACCTCTCTACAAAAACGATCCAGTATTTAAAAACTCTCTGTCAAAAACGCGGTCTCTCTTCCATCTGGCTTACGTGCAACAAATACAATACGAATACCCTTGCGGTCTATCATCATCTTGGATTTGAGACGGTTCGTTCACAGGTAACGGATATTGGAAACGGATATGTCATGGACGATTATATCCTGGAATGCAGAGTCTGACCGTACTCTGCATTTTTCTTTTGTCTATTCTTTATAAAACTCTCCATAATCAGTAGAACCAATTTTCTCACTCGGCTCAAGCGTAACGGCCGCCCTTGTTGTCTGTATTTCTGTTCCTTTTGGAATCGGTACATTCTCATAACTGAGTTCCAATTCTTTTGGTGCAAACGAAATCATCTCTACTCTGCGTTCTTCATCTGCTGCAAATTCTGATAAAAATGAATCCGGAAGTGTCATCATAAGATCATTCCAGTCCGGTTCAGACTTCACATTATAAAGCCCCTCTGGAAAATCACGCCCCGCAGTCATTGTCTGTCCTACTTCTACTCGCACTGAATCCTGCAGTGGATTTGTCTCTCCATGAAGCCTTTCTGTCTGCGCACAATCCGAACGGAATTGAAGTGCTGCCCCGCTTTTCACTTCCAAAAGAGCTCCATCGTATAAACGCAGATCATCCATCACAGCTGCCTGATTCGGATTTTCAGGGTCATTTCCAATCTGTTGCCAGATGTAAATTCCATTCTCATCATCGATCAAATAAATCGCACTTTCCCCATCCTGCGCCTCTACTGTATAAATTCCCTCTGGAATATGAACGCCAACCTCATAATATCCTCCGGTAAGAACTTCATCGTATGCTTCGCCTGTCTCAGAAAGCTGTCTCTTTGCAAACTGATATTTATCATATTCCTCTCCCGACTGACTCTGCCCCTTCTCTTGTTCCTCGAAATAACTGTTCAGTGCAACGGCACCAACTGCTGCCACAAGCAGGATTACGCTTCCGATCGCCAGACCCTTCCCGATCTTCTGCACCGCATCACGCGGCTGTGAATCCTGCATCTTTACGCTTTCATTAAGATGATAGACTTTCTTTGTGTTTTTTTCATTATCAAGCCCGCATTCCACGCACCGTCCGTTTACCAGTTTTCCACCACACAGATAACATCTCTTTCTCCCAAGCATAAGCCCTCCCATTCCTGCTGCTTTTTCAGCTTTGCAGACACATCATTTCCTGTTATCATTTACTTTTTACAACATCCAGCGCCTTCTGCAGCTGATTGTCACTGGTCGGATTCGCCGCATCGTAGGTATATTCTACCTCCACATCCGGCTGAATTCCTTTTTTATGGATGTTTTCTCCACTCGGTGTAAAATACTCCGCCGTCGTGATCTTGATCATCGTATCATCCTCAAAACTAAATAATTCCTGCACGATTCCCTTTCCGTACGTCGTGGTTCCCACAAGGGTACCAATTCCGTAGTCTTTTACGGCACCGGCAAAAATCTCTGACGCGCTGGCACTGTAGCCATTTACAAGCACTGCCAATGGTTTCTGAAATTCATGCTTTCCATCACAGTCGTAGGTTTCTTCATTCCCGTATTTGTCTTTAATAGAAACGATTCTTCCTTCCGGAAGGATCAGTTTCAGCATCTCTACAACAGTATCCAGGTTTCCTCCCGGATTATTCCGAAGATCGATAACAAGTCCTTCCATCCCCTGATCTTCCAGATCTTCCAGTGCGGACTTGAACTGTTTGTAAGTCACCTCTTCAAACCCCTGCACAGAAATATATCCTATCTTATCTTCCTTCATCTCATGCTCGACTGTCTGTGACTGAATTTTTTCTCTCACAGCTGTCAGCGTGTGCTCTTCCCGGTCTTCTCCTCGATAAACGGAGAGTTTCACCTCTGTTCCTTCTTCACCTTTGATCCAGGATACAACCTCAGACGTATCCTGATCTTCGATCTTATGGTCATCGACCTGATACAGGATATCTCCTTCTAAAAGCCCTGCCTTTTCTGCCGGACTGTCTTCATAGACCGTTGTAATCGTGATCTCCCCGGTCTGTACATTCTGCATCATAGCGGCTCCGATCCCCGAATATTCTCCCGAGGTGCTCTCTTTGATCTCTTTTGTCTCTTCCTCATTGTAATATACCGTATACGGATCATTGAGTGCACTCAAAAATCCGGCATACACTGCATCTTCCAGATCCTCCTGCTTTACATCATCACTGTAGAGATAATACTGATCGATCATTTTTTCAATTTTTTTAAATTTTGCTTCGGTCTTTTTCTCTGCCCGCTCCTGCTTGGCAGTCACGCTGTCCTTTTGCAAAAGCAATCCGGAAAGCTCCGGTACCTTTGTGCAGACTCCTACTGCAAATAACATAATAAGGGCGCCTGTGAGCGCCCCTTTTATAAAACTTTTATGTCTGTTCATACTCTGTTACCAACTTTCGGTATTTTAGAAATACTGATCCGGACTGACTGCAACTCCATTTAACTCTACCTGGAAATGCAGATGTGGTCCTGTAGACTGTCCTGTAGAACCAACCGCACCAATCTGCTGGCCTCTTTCCACATACTGTCCCGCACTTACACAAATACTGCTGTGGTGCATATATTTTGTCACCAGACCGTTTCCGTGATCGATAACTACCCAGTTACCGGCGCTGCTGCTGTATCCGGCGATGATCACACGACCGGCTGCCGCGGCATATGTAGGTGTTCCGGTCGGCGCAGCATAATCGTTTCCTTTGTGTCCGCCGACTTCAAACTCACGGATTTCTCCAAAATAACTGGACTGGTAACTCATTCCCGGACACGGATGTGTGAAATAACCACTTCCGCTGGATACATTGCCGGATGACGGAGGTGTCACTGTGGAACCGCCTCCTGTACCACTGCCTGTATTATTATTGGAATTATTCTGATTCTGCTGCTCTTGCTGCTGTAACTGCTGCTGTCTTGCTGCCTCAGCCGCTTCTTCCTGGCGTCTCTTCTCTTCCTCCACCAGCTTCTGCAGTGTCTCCATCTTGCTGCCGAGCTGACTGCTTAAATCTGCCAGCTGAACATCCTTTTCTTTTAACAATGTCTGCGCCTGTGTCTGCTGGTTCACAAGATCCGTCTGAAGTGTATTTAATTCCTCATACTCTTTCTGCAGCGCCGCTTCCTGCTCTTCCACTGCCTTTACTGTCTTCTGGAATTCTTTTAACTTATCTCTATCATATTCAGACAGCTTGGAAATATACTCTGTTTTATTCAAAAAATCACTGATATTTTCACTGTCAGCAAGAACTTCAATAAATTCCATATTTCCATTCTCGTACATATATTTGATGCGGATCTTCATACTCTGGTACTGTGTATTTTCTTCTACTTTAGCCTGCACCAGATTTTCTTCTGCTTCTGTGATCTCCGCCTGCTTTGCATCCAGCTTGGACTGTGTCTTTTCCATCTCTTCTGCAATCTTTTTCAACTCTGTCTCAACAGTCGTCTTCTCTGCCTGCACACTGTCCTTTTGCTGCTGCAGCTGATCTACTGCATTCTGTGCATCCTGTACAGTCTCCGCATGTACCGGAAGTACCGTTCCGACAGAAAGCGCCGCTGCCAGACATAATGCTGTCACTTTTTTCATACGTTCTTTCATATGTTCACCTATACTTTCAAATGCTTGCGTACTGTAAAGAAACTTCCCAGGAATCCGATTCCTACTCCAAGCAGAAGTCCAATTGGAAGCAGGTAGCGATATACATCTCCTACCGGCAGGAATTCCACGATATTTTTCAGGATCTGGAATTTTGTCATCACATATCCCACTGCTTTTCCATAAAGCGCATACAATAATGCCAATGGAAGTACGGCTCCGATGATTCCGATGATCAGACCTTCCAGCACAAATGGAGAACGTACTACAAAGTCCTTTGCACCGATATATTTCATAATTGCAATTTCTTCTTTACGAACCGTAATACCCATGGTTACGGTATTGCTGATCAGGAAGATCGAAACTCCGAACAGGATCAAAATGATCGCGATTGACACATATCCAACCAGTAGATTGACACTGGAAAGTGTCTTCGCCACAACATCTGATTTATTGACCTTTCTGACTCCGTCCAGTCCCTCCGCAAACTTTACCAGTTCCTTCTGTGTTGCAGAAAGTGATTTGCTCTTGGAGATCATATTGCTGCCCTTGTCCTCCTGCGGTTTCATATAAACCGCATAACTGCTGGATCCTGCAAGCGGATTGTCATCCTTAAATCCATCTGCCAGTTCCGGATTGTCTCCAAAGTACTCTTCTTTAAAACTGTTCCATGCATCATCTCCCGAAACATACTCTACTTTCAGAACATCATCCCTGCTGCGAAGCTCCTTGCCAATCTCCTCGATCTGACTTTCTGTTGCATCCTCATCAAAGAATACTGTAATCGCCACGCCTTCCTCTGCTGCCTTTACAAAATGCTGCAGATTCAGCACGATAGAAAAGAACAGTCCGAACAGAAAAATACAAGCTGACATTGTCGCAATAGATGCGATAGAGAACATTTTATTTCTCCCGATGTTCTTAACTCCCTGTTTTCCTACGTATCCTAATGTACTAATCCTCATCTATATACCCACCTTTTTGTTCATCACTCACGATCACGCCCTGTTTCATCGTAATAACTCGTTCGTTCATCTCGTTTACGATCTCCTGGTTATGTGTAACAACAAGTACTGTCGTTCCTCTGTCATTCGCCTCTTTGAGAAGACTCATGATTTCCCACGAATTGGTAGGATCCAGGTTACCGGTCGGCTCGTCGGCCAACAAAATTGCAGGTTCATTTACGATTGCTCTGGCAATCGCCACTCTCTGCTGCTCTCCACCGGAAAGCTCCTTCGGGAAAGCTTTATATTTTTGCGCCAGACCTACAAGAGAAAGTGCTGCCGGCACTTTTCGCTTGATCACTCTTGTCGGTGTTTCTGTCACACGAAGTGCAAACGCGATATTCTCATAAATATTCCGGTCCTTCAACAGACGGAAATCCTGAAAGACAACCCCGATGCCTCTTCTGTATTTTGCAATGTTCCGATGTTTCATCCGTTTTAAATTCTGCCCGTTTACAATGATCGTGCCTTCTGTAGGCTCCAGTTCCTTCATGATCAGACGAATCAATGTGGATTTTCCGGAACCGCTGTCTCCTACGATAAAAACGAACTCTCCCTGTTCGATCTTAACAGACACACCGTTTAACGCAGCATTCCCTTTGGAATACTCCTTCGTTACATCTCTTAATTCAATCATCATGCTCCTCCTAATTATTCATACTTTATCGGACGAAGTCCGCCCGCCGCAGGCATACATTGCGGGATGCCCGGATGGGTATACTTTATCGGGCGTAAATCCGCCTGCTTAATATTCCAGCGTCTCCATGTATTTCATATATTTTACGACCATCAGTGCAATCTTGAATGTGATCGCATCTTCAAATACACGCAGATCCAACCCTGTACTTTTCTGAAGCTTATCCAGTCTGTACACGAGTGTATTTCTGTGAATATAAAGCTGTCTGGATGTCTCTGATACATTGAGACTGTTCTCAAAGAACTTGTTGATCGTAGTCAGTGTCTCCTCATCAAATTCATCCGGTGATTTCCCCTCAAAAATCTCTTTGATAAACATCTTGCAAAGCGGGATCGGCAGCTGGTAGATCAGACGTCCGATTCCAAGTGTGCTGTATGCTACAATGTCTTTCTCATCAAAGAAGATCTTGCCGACATCCAACGCCAGTTTTGCTTCTTTGTAGGACTTGGAAACTTCCTTGATGTCGTTGACAACCGTTCCATAGGCAATGTGGATTTTGTCATCCTCGGACTCAGCCCGCAGGATCTCCATCATTTCTTTGGCCATCTTTTCAAGCTCTCTGCTTCCGTCCTTATCAGCCAGCTCTTTGACAACAATGATATTTTTCTCATCTACTGCTGTCACGAAGTCTCTCGACTTTCCGCCAAGCAGGTTTCTGACATTATCCAGAGCAACACTGTCTTTTTCGTGTGATGTCTCAATAATAAAGATAACACGTTTTGCTTCTGTGTCAATATGTAATTTTTTTGCGCGATTATAAATATCTACAAGAAGCAGGTTGTCAAGAAGCAGATTTTTGATGAAATTATCCTTGTCAAAACGCTCCTTATATGCTACCAGAAGACTCTGAACCTGGAACGCTGCAATCTTACCCAGCATGTAGACATCTTCGCTCTCTCCGCCTGCCAGCAGAACATACTCAAGCTGCTGCTCATCAAAGATCTTGAAGAACTGACATCCCTGGATCACCTGGCTGTCTGCCGGAGATTCTACAAAAGACAACACCGCGCTTTCATAATTCCATGTATCCTCAAATGTCGTAGCAAGCGCCTTTCCTTCTGTATCCAGAACGCAAAAGTCAATTCTGGAAATTCCTTTTAATCCTTCGATTGTGTTTTGAAGTATCTGATTTGAAATCATACCTTTTTTCCTCCGCTTATCTACTCGTTTCCATGTGCATATTTCACAATTTTTTTACTCTTTCACTTTTGTCTGCACAACCCATATTTTATATACTAAGGCAAAACATCAAAAAAAGAAAGAGGAAATCCACTTTTTTTATGCATTTCCTCATAGTTTTTACAAAAAATTCATATTTATACGGCTATACATAGTATACAAACCGAAGCTTTTTTATTCTTCACTTCTCTGCTGCCGTCCCACCTGGTAACGGAACACTTTCCTGCGCAGAAATCTTTGAATCTTTCCTTTTTTCTGCTTTTTCATATAGATTTCTTTCAAAACGCTCCCGCATCCAAACCACACTCTTGCATTTAACAATGCGCTGTTCCTCTGTATCAAAAGCTCCTGCTCCGGTGATGGAAGCAGGGAAAAAATGCAATCTGTCTCAGCACCATTGACCGCATTGATCACCTGCTCTATTCCCGCACCATCCGGCGGCAGAACGCCTCTTCCTGCCAGGATCAGCTTTCTGTCATGTTCCCGGATCGTGGATTCCATCTCTAAAAGCTCTGTTTCTGACTGTGCCACAAGAAATACACGCTTTTTGTTTCTCTGTATATAGCGGAGAAACATCTTTAAAAACACCTGTCCCGCCGTATCACGCAGCAGCGTCTTTTCTCTGACTCCTGCCGCCTCCAGAATCTCCGTCTCTCCCGGCAGCACCAGATTCAGTGATTCCACTGCTTCTTTCCAGCCCGGCATATCTTTCCCTTTCAGCAGCATGTCCATCGTGATGATCTCAACTGTATTAATAGAATCACTTTCCATGTACTGCACCACTTTCTGCATCGCTGCTTTTGCACTCGTCTGATAGAGTTCTATATTCAAGATATTGATCTTCTCATTCATCTGTCTCACCTGTACTTTTTTCCCAGTCGTAAAATTGTATCAAAAACAAGAAGATTTGTAAAGTATTTTATTCTCTTTGACGATACCAGGCACCTGATTGTGTTCTTCATTTACATGTTTTCCACTGCTGCGCGTTCGATCGAAAGCCCTTTCGTATAACGCTCCATAAAGCTTCGGTAACCTGCGACACCTTCCTCTTCTGGATTCAAAACGGAAATCTCGCTGTCTTGAAACACTGCTTCTGCCAGATACTGATCCAGTGTTCTTCCGTTTTTTTCCTGCATAAAGGCTGCCAGAAGCGCAATTCCCCATGCGCCGCCTTCTCCTGCGGTCTCCATCACTGCCACCGGAATCTCCATGGCATCGGCCATAATCTGCTGTCCTGCCCCTTTTGTCTTAAACAGTCCTCCGTGCCCCATAATCCGGTCTGACTGTACGCCTTCTTCTCTCTTTAAAATGTCCATTCCGGTTTTAAGTGCTCCAAGTGCTGTATACAAATTGACACGCATAAAATTTGCCAGATTAAACCTGGAATCCGGTGTACGTACAAACATTGGCCTTCCCTCTTCAAATCCCGTAATATGTTCTCCGGATAAGTATCCGTAGGAAAGCAGTCCGCCTCCGTCTGCCTCTCCCTCCATTGCCTTTCTGTAAAGAGTTCCGTACAGTTGGTTTCTGTCCACATCCATCCCCATCGTCTCCAGAAACTCTGCAAACAGACCGACCCACGCATTCAGATCCGATGTGCAGTTATTGCAGTGGACCATGGCGACCGGATCTCCGGCCGGTGTTGTTACCATGTCGATCTCACGATGAACACCTTTCAATTCGTTTTCCAGTACAAGCATGGCAAACACAGACGTTCCTGCAGATACATTTCCGGTACGAACTGTCACACTGTTCGTCGCAGTCATTCCGGTTCCGGCATCTCCCTCCGGCGGACACATCGGGATTCCCCCTTTCAATGTGCCGGACTCATCAAGAAGTCTTGCACCTGCTTCTGTCAAAGTTCCCGCCTTTTCTCCTGCGCACAGTACCTTCGGAAGGATCTCTTCTATCTTCCACGGATATTCATTCTCCCGAATCAATTCATCAAACTGTGACAGCATCTTTGGATGATAGTCTCTGATGGAAGAGTCGATTGGAAACATTCCTGCCGCATCTCCGATTCCAAGTACACTCTCTCCGGTCAGTTTCCAGTGAAGATATCCACTCAGCGTGGTGATAAAACGAACTTTTGAAACATGCGGCTCCTGATTTAAGATTGCCTGGTACAGATGGGCAATACTCCAGCGCTGCGGAATATTGTACTGAAACACATCGGTAAGTTTATCCGCTGCCTCTTGCGTGATCGTATTTCTCCAGGTACGAAATGGCACCAGAAGTTCTCCATTTTCATCAAATGCCAGATAGCCATGCATCATGGCGCTGATCCCGATTGCTTTTGTCCCCTCCAGTTCCACTCCATAACGGGAACCAACCTCTTCTCTCAGACTACGATAACACTCTTTAAGTCCTCTCCAGATCATATCCAGATGATAGGTCCAGATTCCATCCTCATACTGATTCTCCCAGTCATAGCTTCCTGATGCAATCGGTGTATGGTCTGCTCCTGTCAGGACCGCCTTGATCCTTGTGGAACCAAATTCAATTCCAAGATATGTCTCTTTGTTTCTGATCTGCTCTGCAAAGTTACTTTTTCCCATTGCTTTTTCTCCTCCTGCCTGAATTCTCGTTCTATATGGTTAATCTCATACTGTTCTCACTATATAACAATTTTTCTTCAAATACAACTTGGCGTATTTCCTAAATATTCCCTTTGATTTTTGATAAAAAGTTACTGTTCACAGTCACTTTTTGTCAAAAATATAAAAAGAGACTCTGTCTTTCTCAAACAAAAACAAAGCCTCTCTTTTTTCCTTTCACACTCTGACTCAGGCAGGATCTTCCGCAGATTTCCGGCGTCTCCTGGTCATCAGACCACCGATACGCCCGGTTTCCTTTGAAGACAAAGATTTCCATCCTTCCTCCAAAACCTGGTCCAAAAGTCCCAGTTCTTCTGCAATTTCATATTTCATCCTGTCTTTTTCTTCCATTGACGGAATCTCTTCTCGAGTGATCTTTTTCTGTTTCATATTCAGAGCATCTCCTTCCTTTTCCAGAAGTATTGCCCCAAATATCTGATTTCATTCGCCTATTTCTGATCCGGCATGATCACTGACGCAATAAAATATGCCAAAAGACCGGTTCCAACACTGGCGCAGATAAACAAAACCATTCCAAGCCGGATCAAAACCGGATCCACGTTGAAATATTCCGCGATTCCTCCGCACACTCCACACAATACTCTGTTTTCTCTTGAACGATATAATCTTTTCGGTTCCATATTCTTACTCTCCTTTCGCAAATGCAATATTGACGGTTCCCATACCACACTCGATGTCCATTTCTTTTCCGGCATGATTGTTGATATTCTGGTTTCCTGCCGGCTTCGTAAATTCATCATCTCCAATCTGAATGCTTCCCATACCACAACTGACACTATAATTATAATCGGTCATTTTTCCGCTATCCTGAAACTCAATGGTTCCGATCCCACATTCGAGATCCAGATCACTGTTCACGCTTCCTTGCAGCGAGATCGATCCGGTTCCTGCTGAGGCACTCACTTCCCCTGCTTCAAATCCCTGAATATCCGCTGTCCCGGTCCCTATGGAAATATCCAACTCTCCGGTCCTGATATCACGCATGTACAGCGTACCGGTTCCCAGGGATGTGGAAATCCCCTCCAGATTGTCTGGAACGTGAATAATCAGCTCTCCTGCGTTGTTTTTTCCGATATTCTTCCAAAGCCTGGTATCCTGAGCACAAATCTCCAGAGTATCTTCATCTCTGTAAATCGAAAGATCCTCTAAAAGCTGCGGATCCATATTTCGGGTCGAAACCTCGATCTGATTGGAATCTGACCGTTCCATGATCAGTTCTACATAAGAAAGTTCAATATCCAGTTCGCTGATTCCTTCCAAATCTTCTGTTATCTCCGATGAAACTTCTTCGTCGATATAATCCAGTTCTTCATCCATCTCCTCCGGTTCTGAATACTTCTGTGACCACCAGCGATCGTTTTCCAGATCCAGGATCCCATGCCTTCCATATCCCCGAAGATCCTGTACTCCTCCGAGAACAGTACCTGTCACTGACAGGACAACTCCGATTCCTGCACAGATCCCACAGCTGATCAGTAGAATTTTCCAACCTTTTTTCATCTATTCAGACACCGCCTTTCTGTGAAACGGCTTCCGGCACAGTTCCACGATAAACCGAAACATCGCCGGATACATTACAATGCAAAGCTTTCCGGTAAATAATGTTGCCAGTACTCCAAGCGCGATCAGGATCAATCCGATCCCTGCCATCAAAAGCACTGCAGGTACTGAATGAATGGCGATTCCTACGCCGATTCCTGTCACTGCGACTACAAATCCGGCAAGTACGACTGCCAGCGATGCAATCACCAGTGCTGCAAAAAAACAAACTGCTGCAATCAGAAGCCCGGCAATCACACCAAAAATTCCCACACCGACCGGAATCACAACCGGACATACGATCAACGCAATGAGTACAATCAGTGCGATCTTTACCAGCTTGTCGTTCCTGCCTCGCGATGCCTCATAAGAATACTCTCCTGTCTGTCCACTCTGGTAGGAATAACCTTTTCTTTGCGGCACCTCTTTCTTCGATGCCCACTCCTGCTCATATCCATTCTCTGTAAACTCACCGTCATTTCCCGTATGCTTTAAATCATTCTTGATCATAGCTGCCACACGCTGGGGACTCTCCAGCTCCCGGATTACTTCTGCCTCGTTGTCTGCTCCTGCATCATCAAAATAGTCTTCATAGTACTGCAGGGCTTCTTCTCTTTCGTCTGCCGGAATATCCCCTAACAGCACTTTTAGTTTTGCCATAAATTCCTCTCGGTTCATCCCGTCACTCCTCCCTCAAAAATTTCCTGGATCTTTCTGGAATAATTCTTCCACTCTACCTGGTACAGGTTCAACTGTGCCATTCCCTTTTCTGTCACTTTATAATATCTCCGGTTCCGCCCATCGTACTGACGGTCATATACTTCCAGACATTCATCTTTCTGCAGTCGTCTCAACACCGGATACAACGTAGACTCTGATACATTGATCGCACTGCGCACATCCTGTGTGATCTTATAGCCATACGTGCCTTCACTCTCATGCGAGACGACCGCCAGTACGATCGCATCTAAAAGTGCAGCTCCTGTATTAAATACCATCCAACCGCTCCTTCCTATGTTGTTTTCTCTTTAATACTGTTCTTATACCTATATTATATTTTGTATAATATAGATTGTCAATATAATATTGTTTAAGATTTTCTAAAGAACTCTTTCTATTTTCTAAACGCAAAGAAGCAGCAGAACGATCTGTGTCTGCTGCTTGTCACTACCTCTGCCAGATCCAGAGCCCAACACCAATCTGCAGGAGCAAAATCAGTGGAACCCCCAGATAAAATAACGGTTTCCTTATCTTATGATGAAATACAAACATTCCGGCCAGTGCTCCCGGAGAGCCTCCCGCTGCCGCAAAAAGAAGCAGTGTCTTTTCCGGAATCCTCCACCTGCCTTTTACTGCTTTCCATTTATCGATCCCGAACACCAGAAATGCCGCTACATTGGCTGCCAGTAAATAAATCAGTACATAACTTTCCATTTAAACGTTGATTTCCTTTCCAAGAGCAAATGAATAAATGATCTTTTCTTTGACTGCCTTTCCTGTGATCTGTGACAGGGCGCGGGCATAGTATGTAAGCTGTGACTGGTATCTCCGAACAAGTTCATCGGCCGTTCTTACCCGGTCTGTCTTATAGTCTAAGACTACAAGTCCGTCTTCCTCTTCAAAATACACATCTATGATTCCCTGCACCAGAAGCTGTGCTCTGCATTCTGTATCCGGATAAATTTCTCCTGAATCCACCCCCAGCACAAAGGGCTGCTCTTTGTACAACTGTTTTTTCTTTGCCGCCTGATGCATCCGTTTCCCGCTTTCACATTGCAGAAACTTCAGGAAATCTTCCGTTTTTACAGCCTCTGCGATCTCCGGACTGATCCTTCCTTCTGTCTGAAGATGTTTCAAATGTTCCTCCAGACTTTCTCTGGTATATTCTTTTTCAAAATCAAGAAGCTCCAGAAATTTGTGGTACGCGGTTCCTCTGACTGCTCCGGATGCCGCTTCTTCCGCTCCTAAAAATCTCGGAACAAGAGGCACTGCTTCCGGTTCCTGATATAATACCTCTCCTGCCTCCTCTTCCATGTAGGCCCGTTTTTTAAGTTCTGAAACTGTAAATTTCATCTGAAAACGCTGTTCTTCCGCAAACGGATATGCAAAGTCCAACTGTCTTTTCAGCTCTTCCCGGTATCCGGCATCATGAATCTGATTTGTATCCCAGTTTTCCAGTACATTTCGAGTCAGTTCATCCGCCGCTTCCCAGGCTCCCTCCATCTGAGCCGCGCCCAGACTGTCAACAACGGTAATTCCGATCGAACTTTCTGCCGGGGATGCCGCAGGAAGCAGCCAGTCCAGATACGAATTCGCAGAAAGAACTTCATATGGAAGAAATGCTGTTTTTTCCCTTGTGGAAAGTGTTTCCAGCTTTGTCCGTGCATCTTTGCACACTCCCGTCAGAATGAGTTTTTCCTTTGCTCTTGTCATTGCCACATAGAGCACCCGCATCTCTTCCCCTAAGTTTTCCACTGCCACCTGTTTCTGGATTACTTTTTTTAACAGTGTCGGAGCCTTTGTTCTCTTTTTCAGATCAATCACATCCATTCCCACACCAAGCTCCGGATGGATTACAATACTGCCCTTCACATCCTGCGTATTGAAAAGTTTTCCCATACCTGCCACGATCACGATTGGAAATTCCAGCCCCTTGCTTTTGTGGATACTCATGATACGGACTGTATCCGCCTGTTCATCTGCAAGATTCGCCTCTCCATAATCCACATTATATTTTTTGAGCTGTTCAATATACCGCACAAAATTGAACAGTCCCTTATAGCTGGTTCCTTCATAGGCTGCTGCCTTTGCGACCAGCATCTGTACATTTGCCATTCGCTGTGCACCACCCGGCATCGCCGAAATACACATACCGTACCCCGTTTTTTCTATAATCTCCCACAACAGATCATGCATCGCTGTATATGGAAGCATATCCCGGAATTCCGACACCCGGCAAAGGAAGTTTTTCAGTTTTTGCTGCAGGATTGGTTCCTTCTCCTTTTCATCATCAGACGCATAGGCGTGAACCGCTTCATAGAAAAAGAGTTCCGGATACGTACTTCTTATCTTTGCCAGTTCTCTCGCATCCAGCCCCGCAAACGGTGACGTAAGTACTGCCGCCAGCGGCAGGTCCTGACGCTCATTGTCCAGAATCTGCAGATAATCCAGAAGAACACTGACTTCATACGTTTCAAAATATCCTTCTCTGCTTCCCACATGTGCAGAAATTCCTTCTTCTGCCAGAACCTGAGCAAACACATCTGCCCAGCCTTTGATGCTTCTCGTCAGGATCACAATATCTTTATATTGTACCGGACGGTATTCCTTTGTCTTTTTATCCACCACCTGCCCCTGTAAAAGCAAGAGTTTGATGCGGTCTGCCACTGCCCGGGCTTCCAGACGGCGTGCATTGTCCTCTTCTTCCAGCTCCTGTGCATCTACTAAAAGAAGCTCTGCCCGATTTGCCGATACTCCGTTTTGCTCCCTGCTCTTTGGATAATCAGCTCCCGGATAAAGTGCCGCACGGGCATCATACTCCACACCGCCTACACTTTTGTGCATAATCTGCTCAAACACGTAGTTCGTGGCATCCAGCACCTCCTCGCGACTTCGGAAATTCCGGTCCAGATCGATCCGCTGCTTCTCGCTGTCTGCCTGGCTGTATGTATCATATTTTTCCATAAACAGTTCCGGTCTGGAGAGGCGGAAACGGTAAATACTCTGTTTGACATCTCCTACCATAAACACATTGTAACTTCCGCGGCTCACAGTAGACACACTGGTCAGAATCGCTTCCTGGATCAGGTTGCTGTCCTGATACTCGTCAATCATCACTTCCTCAAACTGCTCCTGATATTCTCTCGCCACAGCAGATGGTACCAGACTTCCGTCTTTTTCTTCTGTCAGAATCTGCAGGGCAAACTGCTCCATGTCCTGAAAATCAATCACATTGCGGCTTCTCTTTTTCTCTGCAAACAGCCTTGCAAAGGTTGTCACAAGAAGAACCAGTTCTTCCATGGTACTTCCTGTATTTCGCAAATCTTCTGCCAGTTCCTCGGGAGTTTCGTAAAAACAGGTTTCCTGCAGATCTTTTACCATCTTCTTGGCTTTTTCCCGCAGCATCTTCACTGCTTCTTTCTTCTCCGGATCAATCGTCTCATCCTTTTTGGCAGAAAGCCGCTTCCATGCAATCTGATTGATCTTCCCGTAAAATGCTTCAAACGTCTCTGCCTTTTCCATAGTCTCGATCATCATAAGATCCGCTTCCAACGCCTCTGCATACAGATACGGTCCGTCAGACTCCTCACAGATATGCAGCGCCTCATTCAGCAGAATCCTTGCCCCCTGCAGGTTCTGACGGATACTTTCGATCAGGATCTGTACAAATCCAGCGTCAGAAAAATGTTCGTTTTCCACCTGATAATTGTCCACACACGCATTCAGCCACTTTTCCGGCTGTGGATAGCTGCCCGCATATTCGTATAACTGCAGGATCACTTCTTCCAGCTGCCTGTCACTTCTCCCCGTAGAAAATTTCTCTGCAAATTCCAGAAAAGCCTCCGTTCCCTCATCATAGCAGGACTCCAGCATTTCCTCCAGAACATCCTGACGCAGTAATTTCAACTCCCCTTCTTCTGCGATCCGAAATCCCGGATCCAGATTAATGGCATGAAAATGCTCCCTTATCACAGACAGGCAAAAACTGTGGATTGTTGTGATCCGGGCGCTGTGGATGAGCGTTGCCTGCCTCTGTAAATGCACATTTCCCGGTGTGTCTTCCAGGGCATTTTCAATGGCATCCCGGATTCGCTCTTTCATTTCCGCTGCTGCCGCTTCGGTAAATGTCACGATCAAGAGCCTGTCTACATCCAGCGGATCCCTCTCATCCAACAGTCTCTGAATGATCCGCTCTACCAGAACCGCCGTTTTTCCGGAACCGGCCGCTGCGGAGACCAGAATATTCCTGTTTCTTAATTCAATGACCTTTTTCTGATCTTCTGTCCACTGTACACTCATGACGGTTCCTCCCTGTTTTCGATTTCTTCTTCCATCCGGCGGATGACTTCTTCTTTCGAGTACTTTTCCAGACTCCGGTACGCATAACCGTCCAGCCTTGGATCAAACCCGCAGATATCCCGGTATGCACAGTAGTCACACCCTGTACTTCCATTCAACTCATATGGATTTGCCTGTACTTCTCCTGCATAGATCTGCCGTTTCACCTGAGCTTCCTTTTTCTTTGTATAAGAAAGCATTGCAGCAAACGCCTCCGGAGGCAGTACTTTGGAATACCGGTTGAGACTTCCGTCCTTATTTTTCCCGATCGGGTTGAGAACCGATGTCCCCGAAAGCTGATGCTCCAGATGCTCGATCACCTCTTCCTTCGCATTGATCATTCCATCCAGCCTGAGCTCTTTTAAAATCTTCTCCTCCAGTGCATGATCATCTTTTTCTCTGTCCACGATCGGGTCTTTGATCCGATAATAAAAGATACCGGCAGGCTCTACTGTTTTTCCCGATGCACGTCGTTCTTCCAGCTCCAGTGCCGCATTCAGATACACCGGAAGCTGCATCTGCAGCCCGTGATACAATGCCACAATATCAAAACTCTTCATCCCGGTCTTGTAGTCTGTCACTTTCACGTAAACCACATCTTCATCCTCGCAGGTATCGACCCGGTCGATCTTTCCACTTCCGAAATTCATTTCATATCCGCTCGGTTCAAAATCCCCTTTTTCCATCTGCCTGGTCAGCGCCCACACTGAACGTCGGATCAGCTGTTTGATGCGCACGATCATATACTCATTGCGGGCAGTACTGTAGAGTACCGTATTTCCGTAGTCTTTGATACTTTCCTCCACACTCTCCTCGATCATGGCATCTCTCTGCACCTCTTCCAGTTTCGGCCACGGCATCCGCTTTTCCTGCGCCTTTCTTGCAAACCGCTCCATGGACTGATGGGCAATATTTCCCAGATCCATCGCCTCAAACTCATATCGCTCCCGATCCGAAAGATGCAGTCCATAAGTCAGAAAATGCGCATAGGCACAGGCCGAAAACCGCTCCATCCTTGTAACACTGAACTGCTTTTTCTCCCCGTATAATTCTGCTGCTTCTTCTCCTGTAAGCGCATCCGGTTTCTTTTTGAAAAATCCTGCATCCAGAATTCTGTCCACTTTCTGCCCTTCATTCTGCCGATACCAGGTATAGAGTTCTTTCCAGGATTCATCCACACCCAGATACCGGTCCCGAACTCCGCGGATCACAAATTCCAGCCCTTCTCCTGGAGTCAGCTCCCTCTGTGTCATGAGAAGCGCCTCTTCTTCTGTAACAACAAGCTTCGGAAACAGTTTTTTCAAATCCCAGACCAGATACGCCGGACGCAATGTTTTTCCGTCAGACGAAACCTTACTATATGAAATATGAAGAAACTCTTCCGGTTTTGTCAGATTCATATACAGATAAAATTTCTGAATATACGTCTTTTCTTTTGCGCCCGGAGAAAGTGCCTGCTTTTCTTTCTGAAACCATTCCCGGTCCCGTTCGGTAAGCAGTCCTCCCTGCCCCATATTTCCCGGAAGCAGGGTATCATTCGCCCCCACAAAAAACAGGGCTTTCAGATTGCTTTTCAGACGGGTTCTCTGCACATCTCCAATCACAACCTGATCCATACCCGGCGGGATCACACCGACTTTTGCCTCTTCCAGTCCTGCATCCAGAAGCTCACAGTACTCTTTCAGAGAAATCCCCTCGTCTCCCAAAAGTTCTGCAAATTTGTCAAACAATTCCAACACAATGCGATAGATCTGTGCGTACTCTTTCGCCAGTGCCAGCTCTTTCTTTTCCGCAAAACAGTTTTCCATCACTTTCAGCTTCTCCTGAATCTGATTTTCCACAAAGAAGCGATACACTGCTTCACAAATATCGCGCACTGTCTTTTTTTGCTGTTTCAAAACAAAGACAAGCGACTCTGTCATTTCTACAAACCGGACGCGCAGACCATTTAGTACTGCCAGCTCTTCTTCATCTGTCCTATTTGTCTTTCTCGCCCAGACTGCCTGCCATTTCTTATATCCTCTTAAACCCACTGCTACCACATAATTTTCCAGACGATCAATCTCATCTCTTGTAAATTCCGTAAATCCGGTCCTTAGAAAACGGAACACACTCTCATAGGAAAAGTCCTGCTCCACCATGGACAGGACACTCCTCACATATTCTACAAATGCATTCAAAAGAATACTCTTTTTGTAGTCCATAAACACCGGAATCTGATACTCTGTGCATACCCTCTCCAGATGATCTGCATATGTTCCCATATCACTGCAGATTACTGCAATATCCCGGTAATGGTATCCTTTTTCCCGCACCAGTCTGCGGATCTTCTGTGCAGTCAGCTTTGCCTCCATATCCGGACTGCCCGCTGCATATACCGAAAGATGCTCTGTTTCATCCGGATACTGTTTTCTGGAATAGCGGAACAGCTCAGATTCCAGAAAGCCAAGCTCCGAATTGCTGCGAAACCGGTAAACCGGCTTGTCATACAGACAGATTGGATCGGCAATTTCTATTTTTCGCTCTCCCGCAATCTGTACCAGACCCGTCACCATCTGCTTACTGAGTGCAAACAACTGATACGGATGCGTATACCGAAACGCATCCTCCCTTCCATCCATCTCGACTGTTACTAAAACTTCTTTGCAAATGCTCATCAGCTCTCCAAGAAGCCGATTCTGCACTGGTGTAAATCCGGTAAATCCATCCAGTGCGATTACACTGTTTTTCAAAATCTCCGACTTTGCCACCATCTGACTGAGCACATCCAGCAGTTCTTCTTTTGTAATATATTTTTCTGCAAGAAACTGCTCGAACCCCTCGTATATCATGCGGATATCTGACAGCTTATAATATAGAAAACTTTCTTCATCCAGATTTTCCATCAGCACATCCAGCTCTTCGAATCCGACTCCATACTGTGTAAACTCAGAGATCACCGACTTGACTTCACTGATGTATCCCTGTTTTTTCAAGTTCCCTTTTAATACCCTCAGACGATCTTCGTATTGTCCGGCGATTTTCCGAAGAATCAGATTCTTTCCTTCATCATCCAGAACCTGTCCTCTCGACTGTCCCACTTCCTCAAAAATGCGGTGTGCCATTCGTCCAAAACTTAAAACGTCGATATTCATAATCCCGTGATTCGGGTGCAGCGTACACAGATCCTGCTGCGTCTGCATCGTAAACTGTTCCGGCACGATGACCAGATAGTTTATTTCCGGATGTTTCATTGACTCCTGAATGATCTTTTCATATAAATAATGCGATTTTCCCGCACCTGAATTTCCTAAAATAAATTGAAGCATGCTGTGTCCTTTCTGGTGAGTTATAATACTTCTATTTTTTGCAACATCTCATCAAAACGATCCATCAATTCTTTATTCGGAATGGATACGTTTTCAACTCCTCTCCGATTCCATTACTTATCTCATATTGTATCAAACATGCCTCACACCTGCCAGTCTCAATTTTTAAAATCAGACAGCGCTCTTTTATTTTTGCCTTTACAGATCAGCTGTGTCATCGTTCCCATCGGACAGTATACACACCAGGAACGGGGCTTAAACAACAGCATCGTCACAAATCCAAGTACGGTAGAAGTCAGCATCACACTGTAAAATCCAAATGCGAACTGCGCGATTCCCGGCGAAACATTCACGCCATGATACGCCCAGTTCCACGGAAGCTTCCAGGTCCATAACAAGGTAACTGCCTGATGCAGACTTTCTACTCCTGAAAACACAAGATACGTCGTCCACAGCATTTGAAAAAACATCGCAAAAAAGAAAATCAGAAATCCATAACGGAACGCTTTGCTTTTCATCCATTTAGGAACATCCTTCCTGCGGGATAACCCAAATCTGCCTCCGATCAGCTCAAACAGCTGTCCTCTTCCGCAATAACGATTGCAGTACCCCTTGTTCCCCTTCACAATTGCAATGATCAGCGGAATAAAAAAGCATAACAGTCCCAGCCATGCAAATAGAATCTGAAAAAATCCCAACACCAGATACATCAGAGAAGCAATCCACAAATAATCATACCAACTCTTTTTCATTCTGCCGCCTCCCAAATTGAAATAACCGTTGCCGGACACGCTTTTACACACTTTCCGCAGCCAACACATTTTTCCTGATCCACCACTGCCATCACTCCATGAAATATCTGAATTGCCGACATCGGACATACCTTGACACAGCATCCGCAGGCAACACAATCCCTTTCTTCCACATGGGCTTTTCTCTTTTTTCGTTTTACCTGATTCATAAGAATCCTCCTAAAAATAATATAGAGTCAGCAGACAAATTTGTTTTCTTTGTCTGCTGACTCTGTCATTATATAAGATACATATGTTGTTTTCTGTGATATTATCACGCAGGCTTCTACTGATACCACCTCATGGACTCATTCTTCCAGCCATTCGAAGGCTGTGTCAAACCATCCCGCCACATGTGGATTCAGATGTTCTCCTCTTACCTTCGTCTGTTCATTTGCAAGTGACAGCCCATGACATCCTCTGTGATACATATGGCACTCCGAATCTACTCCATGCCTCAACAATGCCTGGGCAAACAGTAATGTATTCTCTGCCGGAACCGTTCCGTCTGTATTCGTATGCCAGATAAATGTCCTCGGCGTCTGTTCTGTCACAAGATTCTGCGCACCTTGCCACGCTTCTTCAACACTGATTCTTCTCCGTATGTCATCCTCTTTCGGCCATCCTGCCCTGAAGTCGATCACGGGATAACACAAGATCATGGCTTGTACCTGCATTTGTTTCTGGCTGTATCCTGTCTTTTTTATAAACCAGTCCTGCTGATAAAATCCGCTGTAAAGCGCACACAGATTTCCGCCTGCCGAACATCCCAGGATCGTGATCTGCTCTCCGTCCACATTCCATACCTCCTGATGTTCCTTCACATATGCAACCGCTTTCGCAAGATCCATCTGCGGATATGGAAGAAGACCTTTCGTTTCATTCTCTTCCAGGACTGCATATTCCAGAATAAATGCCTGATACCCTCTTTTCAAAAATTCCAATGCGATCGGCTCGCTCTCTCTGTCTGACTGATATTCATATCCGCCGCCCGGACAAATGATCACTGCCGGACGCCGCCGCGCAGGGACTCCTTCCAGATTGTTCTGCACGTAGGTTGTCAGAATTGTATCCCTTGTTCCGTATCCACTGTTTCCAAGATTGATTTTTTCATGCAGCATAGGTATTTCTCTCCTTTTTTCTCTTCTGCAAACATTATAGACACATCTTTCTGTTTCTGACAACCATTTTTGTTATCCCCTCGGCCAAACTCTTTATAAAATAGACATGAACCACTCAACTGTCTTTGGATCATAGTGGGAGAAGAATAAGCTCTCACCGCCGTCCAGTGCTTCAATGGCAGCCATATCTTCCGCGGTCAGTGTAAAATCAAACACATCGATGTTCTGTTTCATTCTTTCTTTGTGAACAGATTTCGGGATGACTACAACGTCACTCTGCAGCAGAAATCGAAGGGCAGTCTGCGCTGCTGGAATACATGAGTTTCAACCTGATTGACCGCAGGCTTGATTTCTGAAAAATATTCAAGATCAAGATATCTGTCCGGACCAAAATTGGATACACCTATGGCACGTATTTTTCCGGCTTTATAAAATTCTTCCATTGCACGATAAGTTCCATAATAATCGCCGAACGGCTGATGGATCAGAAGCAGATCCAGATAATCGGTACGCAGTTTTTTCAGAGACTCTTCAATAGAAGCTTTTGCTTTTTCATATCCTGCATTTGTAATCCATACTTTTGTTGTACGGCATCTTTCTCTCAAACCTCTCTGCTGTTTTAGATTGAAATCAAAGCATAGAGATCTTCCGATATGCTATAAGAATAAAAGATGCGGTATGATTCCGCTTAGAAAACCAGAAATTTTTATGCTTTTCTGCATTATAACACGATTATCAGAAAAGAGAAAGGTAAAACTCTCTTTCGCACATTCAAATTATACGTCCAGCTCCATCACGACATGCAGGATCCCCTCTTCATAGAAATCATCGGATATCGTTTTAAACCCGAATTTTTCATAAAACCCGACTGCATATTTCTGTGCATCCATAACAATTTTCTTACATTTCATGTTTTCTTTGATCGCCTTTAAACTCTGTTCTAATAAGTTTCTTCCTGTGCCGTTTCCGTGTTGTAAAGTCAATACTCTCCCAATCCTGACAATATCCCTGTCGTTTTCCTGATAAAACGCACGAAGATATGCAATCACTTTCTTATCTTCTGTAAAAAAGCAGTGCAGACTTTTATAATCAATGTCATCCATGTCCTGATAATTGATCTCTTGCTCCATAATAAAAATTTCCGCTCTTGCTTTTAAGATTTCATACAATTCTGTTGTTGTTAATTCCTGAAACGTTTTCACCGTTAATTTCATTTTTTCACCTGTTTCCTATAGAGTCTTTTCTATTATCTGCTTTTTTGTTCACAATCGCAATCTTTATTTTTGTAATTGTTCTACGCAGAAAAAGCAGCTGATCTTCCATCAACTGCTTTCTTCTCCAATCACCATTCTTCTGTTGTTCTTACAGAAGCTCAATCACTCCACTCTTGGACAATGCACCGATATGCTTGTTCACAATTTCTCCGTTTTTGATCACAAGCAATGTCGGAATTGTCATGACTCCATATTTCTGTGCCAGTTCCATCTGCTCGTCCACATTAATCTTTCCGACTTTGATGTCATCTCTTTCCTCAGCCACTTCGTCCACAATCGGAGAAAGCATCTGGCATGGTCCGCACCAGTCTGCATAAAAATCTACCAGTACCGGTTTCTCTGATTTTAATACTTCCTGTTCAAAATTATCTTTTGTTAATTTTATAATTGCCATTTTATAAATCCTCCTTCAATGTTCATCTGCTCTTAGTATACCACTTTTTTGTGTTTCTTCCGTGACAAAATCACATTTCTCATATTTTTTTCAGAGCTTTTGCATCCAGCACTTCTATATAGCCGCGGGATAATTTCACATACCCTTCTGTCTGAAACTGTTTGAGCAGTCTTGTGACAACTTCTCTTGCCGTTCCCATATCTCTTGCAAGTACATCGTGAGTAATAGAAAATTTCTCCTCTCCCGCCAGTGCCATATGTTCCAGGATTGCCCCGGCCAGACGAGACGCTGCATTAGAAAATACATACTGATTGAACAGCCACATCACATCGGAAAAGCGCTCAGATACCATCTCCATCGTGTAATCTTTCACTGCAGTGTTTGTATCATTCAGTTTCTTGTAAATTTCTTTCGGAATCGTATACAGTACCGTGTCCGATTCCATCATCATATCCAGCGAAATATCCATTCCCTTTATCATACAGGACGCACTCAGGATACTGACATCTCCCTCCACCAGACGATACAATGTAATCTCTCCACCGCTCGGTGACGTAATATAGACACGGACCTGCCCTTCCTTTACAATCTGTACACCTGCGCAGTCCCCGCCATCGATGTGAAGCAGGACTCCTTTTTCATATTCTTCCAGTGCTGTATGGGTGAGCAGCATCTGTTTTTCCGTTTCTGTCAGGTCTTTCCAGAATGGCAGCACCTGACCGATCCATTCGTTCATAATTCCTCCGTTCATTTACTGCAGATAAGACGCTGCAATATTGCGCACCTTCTGTGTCACATAACTGCTGCCGCCTTTTGTCTTTACATCTTCCACCATGCCGACCACTGCGATCTGGTTTGGCATATCTTCTGTTGTCTCACAGATAAACCAGCCTCGCTCCACTCCTGTCGTATCATCCTGGCTTTCCTTAATCTCTGCAGTTCCTGTTTTTCCAAGCATCGTCACTCCATCGATCTTCGCACTGGCTCCTGTTCCACTCGGATTTTCAATTACCGAGAGCAGACTCTGTTTCACAGTCTGTGCTGTCTGTGCACTGACTGCCTGCTCTTTCCAGATTTTTGCAGCAGCGTTTTCTTCATATTTCAAAACCGGCTGAATCATGTTTCCATCATTCACAAACATGGAATACATAGACAGCAGATGGAGCGGATTAACCAGCACCTGTCCCTGCCCGTATCCGGTATCGGCAAGCTGAATTTCCGAATCAATCTTTCCGTCATCATCAAACGTAGATGCCTGCATGGTAAGATCAAATGGAAGTTCTTCTTCAAATCCAAAGGATTTTAATTTTTCTTCCATCGTATCCGCCCCGATTTTCAATGCTTCCCGTGCAAAATAGATATTGTCCGAATATGTCATGGCATTGACCAGATTGACCGTTTCACCGTAATCTGTCAGCGTGGTTACATGATAATCTCCCCAGCTTGCATCCTTCTGCCAAGAAAGCCCTACATATCCTAGATTCTCATCCGGATTGATAATTCCTGCATCCACTCCGACCGCTGCTGTGATTCCCTTAAATGTAGATCCCGGAACCCAGGTGTTGACAAACCGGTTCATCAATGGATTGGTTGCATCTTCATTCAGCGCATTCCATCTTGCATCTGACATCCCCAGCACAAATTCATTTGGATCATATCCCGGTGTGCTCACCAATGCCAGCACCTCTCCGGTTTTAGGATTCATGGCTGCCGCCGTTCCCGGATCCTGTGCAAACTGATCATATGCCGTCTTCTGCACCTCGGCATCAATGGTCACACGCACGTCTTTTCCATTCTGTGCCGGCTGATATGCCAGCGTCTCGATCGTATTTCCCGTTTCGTCTGCAATAATGATCCGTGTGCCATCCACCGGACGAAGCTCTTCCTCATAAGCCTGCTCCAGGCCTGATCTTCCAATCACACTGTTTGCGTGATATCCTTTATTTTCCAGTTTTTCCAAATCTTCCGCTGTCACCGCCTGCACATAACCAGTCAGATGCCCTGCCGCAGCGCCAAGCGGATACACGCGATCCTGGGAATCATTTAACATCACTCCGGGAATCGTCAGAAGCTGTGCTTCTTTCTCTTCATTTCCCTTTGCAATCTTCTTGATCGGCACAAAAGAATCATCCTGTACATAGGATGCCCCCAGTGCGTTTTGGATTGCTTCTTCCGATACATCCAATAGCTCTGCCAGCTTCTTTATAGATTCGGCCCTGGCAGTATCATCTCCCATTTTCCCCGGCACCAGACCAACTTCCAGAACCGTTCCATTTCCTGCCAGAATCACACCATTTCTGTCATAAATGGTTCCTCGCTGAGCACTTTCTGTCTGAATCTGTACTTTATACGAATCCTGAAGATTCGGAAAGATCACTGTGGAATCCCAGTCGATCTTATACTCTCCATCCTCTTTTTGCAGTGTCACCGCATTGTCAAAAGAAATCTCATCCGCACTGGTTTCCATCGTTTCTGAATATTTCACAGTCACCGGGTTCCCTTTGAGTTTCTCCTTTTCAGGGATCGAGATTTTGATATCTTTTGCCTCGATTCCTTCGTAAATATTCTGATTCCGTTCTGTAAATTTCTTTTTTGATATTTTTTCTTTCGAGGATTCGCTAAGCATATCATACATCTTGTCATATTGCTTCTTTTCTACAAGTGCAAAATAATTTTTCACCGTTTCCTGTGGTGTTGTTGTATTTATCAACAATTTCCACGCGAAAACTCCGCCTCCTGCGAGAATTACGACCACACCAGCTGTAATACCACCGATCAAAAGCCCCTTTTTATTTTTTCTTTTTCTCATGCTGCCCTCCGAACATCAATTCTGAATCACAAGTAACAAAAAACCTTGCATGTGGTTTGCCCCAATCATACCACATCCAAGGCTTTTTGACACTAGAAAGTTCATTTCTCTTATTCAAAGGCTAGGCGTATCGTTACCGTTCACAGGAACCTCGTATCATAAAATCCCCAACACATCCAGTGTACTGATCGCTCCGATCACAGAAATCAGGATCAGTATAATCCCTCCTGTCAGCATGGAAAGTTTCGGTCCTCTTTCCAGAATACGTCCGCTGTCCAAATCCCGATACAATGTAATTTCTTTGCCCTTTTTATAATTGACCGGAGAACTGGAATTATAGCGACTGCGCATTCTTCTCTCTTTTCCATCCAATGTATATGTCAGGATCGGGTAATATGATGCGGCCGGTGTGGACCATTTTTTCTTCTGTCCATTCTGCCATTTTAAAACATCTGTAAGGACTGCTTTGATTTCTTCGGTATTTCTTTTTTTGTCTTTTCCATATGCTGCACACAGTGCTGCACCTGTAAGGAACATCAATGCTGCCAGAATTGCTGAAACATAGGAGTCTCCATATTGTTTCTGGACAAAAGGCATGGAAATAATCAAAATTCCCGCTCCGATCAAAATCCACGGACCGAATACCGCAGACTTTTCATTCTCTACAATCCGCAGCTGTCCGCCCCGCTCATGATCCTTGAGAATCCTGACTTCTTCTCCTTCCTGAAATTCATCCACACTCTTGACAGTGGCCTGCTGACGGTGACCGTTTTCCACATATTCGATCCTCGTCTCATAATAATTCTGAATCAGGAATCCTTCTTCATCCCGCTTTTCCACATGACTGATTCGAAGAATCTTCCCTGTTCTTTGTGCTTTTTTCTTCTTCATCCGGATACTGCGTCTCAGCCCGCTGGTTCCTGTCACCAGAAGTGCAGCTCCGATCACTACCAGAAATACTGCCTGTATCGTCAATCCTCCAAACATCTCTTTTGCCCTCTTCCTCTCTGAACATATAGCTGCAGCAATTCGATGCACTGCGAAAACTGCCGCATCACCGGAATGTTCTCCTGTGCTGCTTTTTGCTGCTCTTCTTCCGAAAGTTCTGCTTTATGATACCAGATGACCTGCATTCCCGCCTGTTTTGCCCCCTCTATATCATGACGCAGACTGTCCCCTATAAAAACACAGTCTTCAGACAGCACCTCTGCTTTTTCTCTGCACAGAGAAAAAATTCGGTAGTCCGGTTTTTCCACACCTGCTTCTTCACTGGTAACAACACCATCGATCCATCTGGTGATTCCGAGCTTTTCTATCTTCTGGTACTGGATCTCTGCTGTCATATTCGTACAGATCCCCACATACACGCCCTGCTCCTTCAGCTGCTTCATCACCAGAGAGACGCCTTCTTCCAGCGTCATCTGTTTCATCAGTGTATCCCAGTACAGCCGGTACATCTTGTATGCATGCGGAAAAAGCGGCTCTTTCAACATCTCCAGCATACACTGATACCGAATCAGACGATTATGCACTGCCGCACATTCTCTTCCGATCCGCTTTTCTGCCACAACATACGCTTTCGCAAGCTGCCTGTCATATACAGCTCCTGAAATCGCCAGATTCTGCAGACAGTACTCACGTACCGCTTCTTTTGCCAGAATATCTGCCGTTGTATAATCATACAGTGTATCGTCAATGTCGAAAAAAACCGCTTTTACCATATCTGTTTCCTCTTATTTCTGTCCGTAGTAGGCATTCGCACCATGTTTTCTGTAATAGTGCTTGTCCTGTAATTCCTGTGGAGCAGGCTTCACATCCGGATTGATAATCTCACAGCGTGCAGCCATCTTGGCAACCTCTTCTGCCACTACCGCATTATGAACTGCTTCGTGCGCATCCTTGCCCCATGTAAATACACCGTGATTCTTGCAGAGGACTGCCGGCACCGCCAGATAATCCTTTGCTTTTCTCTCAAATTCATCTGCGATCAGAACACCGGTATTCTTCTCATATGCTTCTTCGATTTCTTCCTTTGTCAGATTCCGCACACATGGAATCTCTCCGTAAATATAGTCCGCGTGCGTTGTTCCATAACATGGAATATCTCTTCCTGCCTGTGCCCAGCTGGTTGCCCATGTGGAATGTGTATGAACCACTCCTCCAATCTTCGGAAACCGGTTGTAAAGAACCACATGTGTCGGCGTATCAGAAGACGGATTGTATCTTCCCTCCACTTTATTTCCATTCAGATCTACCACAACCATATCATCCGGAGTCAGTTTGTCATATTCTACACCGCTTGGCTTGATCACAAACAATCCGCTCTCTCGGTCGATCCCGCTGACATTTCCCCAGGTAAAAGTGACAAGTCCGTATTTTGGAAGCAGCATATTCGCCTCATACACTTCTTTTTTTAACTGTTCCAGCATTTTGCATTTCCTCCCCATCTACTTTTCAAACGTATACATTGCAACTTCATCGATCTCACGGTTCGTAGAAATAAGAACCTCTTCTGTACCCCGTTCATACTTGAACACATTGGCCGGTCCGCAGTCCCGATCCAGAATCTCAACCTGATACTGCCCTTTTTCCTGCTCCCAGGTAAAGAGAAGAAGGTTTCTCTCTCCTTTTCTGTGTCCGATGATCACTGCCGGCTTGCCAAGCAGTGTCCCGCCATAGATCGCATGTGCAAAATCTGCAGTATCATAAGTATATACCTTCTTGTAGTCTCCATCAATCTTTTTATAGAAATAAATATGTTCCCCATGGAATGGAGAGATCAAAATCAGTTCTTTTTCTCCATCCTGATCCAGATCTACCAGTACAGCATCACTTGCTGCCTCATCCACCAGTTTTTCCGCTGTCCAGTCCTGTTCTTCTGATTCCGGCGGTGTAAAACGGTATACACCATCGTCACAGGAAATCAGACACTGCTCCACACCATCTTCTGTCACCTTGTAATATCCATGATTCTTCAGCATATTCTCCCGGATCACCTGCAGACTCAGCTGATGCTCCTCATCAAATCCACTCAGATCATCCGGAAGCACTGCCGCATAAACCTTGCCGGGCATAGACCAGTCATCCTTATATTCATGTCCGGATTTCAGTGCACACGCGATGAGATAATTCACACCGTTTCTTGTCACAATATCAAACCGATGTACGTGCGGAAGATCGACCAGCGTACGGATTTCCCAGATTCCGTCTGGTCCCGGTGATGCAATGATGATCTTTGCCTCCTTGGAATCATTCGGAGAGTAGAATTTGTGCGTGGCCAGAAAAACACCATCACTTCCCGGAACCTGCACCATACTCATGACTCCTCCCGGACCTTCCCATACTGTTTCTTCCTGATTGCCCTCCAGATCAAACAGATAACATGGATCCTGCTTTTCTGCCGCTACCAGAATATGTCTCTTTCCCTGATATGTAAGCGGTGCAATCGAATAACATTTTGTAAGATTTGATATGACTTTTTTACTCACTTTCATGACCTGATCTTCCCTCTCTTTCATTATACGGTCTGCCTGTCCAGAATCTCTGTCATCATCTTCACAGCAAAATCAATATCTTCTTTCCACGCCGGACTGCCTGTATACCAGAATTCCGTCACATAGCGACGCACGCCCAGTTCCCAGGCTTTGCGGATACCGGATTCAAAATCTACATGTCCGATTCCAAACGGAATCTCCCGAAACTTGCCCGGAACTGTTTCCTTCAGATGCATGGCTGCCAGCCTTCCTCTTCCGGTCTCCAGATCCTTAAGTACATCTCCGCCCTCTGCCTTTGCGGCATTGGTGATATTGCCGAGATCCGGATACACATTCAGATACAGCGAATCAACGAGATTTACATATTTCATGGATTTTTGAACGGTATTCATAAACGGAGTCTCCATTGTCTCGAATCCAAGGACAATGCCCTTTGCCGCTGCCATCTCAACTGCTTTTTTCAGATTCTTGGCAAACCGTTTTCTGGTCTCTTCACTGCCCTCTTCATAATATACATCATACCCTGCCAGCTGAATGATACGGATTCCGAGATCCTCTGCCAGTTCAAGTGCTTTCTCCATAATCTCCATACCACGACCAGAAACTTCCGGCTGGCTGCTTCCCAACGGATATTTTCGATGTCCGCTCAGGCACATTGTACGGATTGGCATTCCCGTCTCATACATCAGACGGACCAGTTCCAGACGCTCTTGTTTTCCCATGTCAAGACGTTTCAGCTTTTCTTCTGTCTCATCAATACTGATCTCTATAAAATCATAGCCCGCAGCTTTTGCTGTCTCCATCTTTTCCTTCCAGCTTAATTCTGCCGGCATTGCTTTCTCATATATTCCTAAGGTATATGGTTTCATATTTCAAAATCTCCTTTGTGTACCTGATGAATCAAAACGCCCGCACTGCGCAGTTCATCCAGTACATCCTGAGGTGCTTTTTCATCTGTAATCAAATGCTTGATTTCCTGGATCGGCGAACTTGTAAAGCTGCTGTTTTTTCCGATTTTTGTATGATCTGCCAGAAGATATACATCCTCTGTCACATTCTGGATCATCACCTCATTTACTTTTACTTCCGCCGCAATCTCCGTTGTCATTCCGGAAAGCATAGAAATTCCGGAACACCCCATAAACGCTTTCTTCGGGAATACATTCTGTACACTTCGGATTGCAAAATCGCCGACCATGGCATCTTTGGGATGCCGTAGTTCTCCTCCGGTCAGAATAATACTGATTCCATCATAATATTCTCTGCCAATTGCTTTTCCATTGTTCGTGATTACAGTCACATTGCGACACTGGATATAATCCAGCATCTGCAATGCGTTGCGGCTTGTATTGATGAAGAGAGAATCGCCGTCTTCTACCAGTCCTGCCGCATACCTCGCGATCAGCTTACGGTACATCTGCACTTCATTTTTCTCCGCAGTCTCCCGGTCTGCCACCTGGGCGCCTCCATAAAATCTGACCAGCAGCTTCTGCTCTTCCAGATACTGCAGATCTCTGCGGATCGTAATCAAAGAAACTCCCATCCGCTTTGCCAGTTCATCCACCCGTACGGTTGGATTTTCACGCAACAGCTCCAGAATACTCTTCCTTCTTGCATCTACATATGCTTTTTCTCTCTTCATCTTCCTCACCTCACTTCTTTTCTGCTGTCTTTCAACAAATCTACAGAATTCCGTTCTCTTTTAATTTTGTCTCGATTTCAGGAGCTGACATCACATTTTTCAGCGGAATTACAACTACACCCTTTGCTTTTGCATCTTCAAACATATTTGCAAAATTCTGTGCACACACAAGTACATCGTACTGAACTGCACTGCTCTTTCCTTCTGAGAGCGGACAATGATGTACCTTGCCAGGTTTGATGTTATTCTTTTTCAGAACCTTCTCAAGTGCCATCTGAGCCATCAGGCTGGAACCGGAACCATTTGCGCAGCATACTAAAAATTTCAAATTCTGATTTGTCATTGTGAATCTCTCCTTTGCTCTTTTTCTTAATTATATGACGATATGATGTTTCTTTCAATTATTTCAGGCTATTCTGCCCGAGCCTTTTTCGCTTTCAGTTCTTTATAAGCCTCATAATCTTCTGTCATCAGGAAATATCCTTCTTTATCCTTGCGGTACTGAATCTGTGGAATTGCCAACAGAGCAATAAATACGATCGCAATACCTGCGTAGCTTAAGTACTTCATCACAACTGTAAATACCGGCCATACCACTGCCCAGTCCCACATACCTAAGTATCCGCCGTATGCAGCCATTCCAACCCATCCTGCAATGAGCGCTGAACCAAATACTTGGCAGAGACCGGAAATAAACGGAAGGATCAATGTTGCCTTCAAACCGCCTTTTTCATTGACAAATACACCAATGGTCGCATTGTCGAAGAATACCGGAACGAATCCGCAGATTACAAGTACCGGGCTCTTTAACAGCACCAGTGCCACAATGGCAACGATCTGTCCGATGAAACCTGCCAAAAATCCAAGTGTCACTGCGTTTGGAGCTCCGAATCCGAAGATTACCGCACAGTCCACACCAGGAACAGATCCAGGAAGCAGTTTGTCTGCGATTCCCTGGAAGGATGCTGTCAGCTCAGCAACGAAAGTACGAACCCCAAGCTGAAGGATTGCCAGATATACTGCAAAGTACAGACAAGTCTGGATCACATAGAATACCATGCTCTGTCCTTCCTGCATAAATCCGCCTTCGATCAGATAATCTCTTCCAAGTACACACAGGATTGCTCCAAAGAATGCCAGCATCAAAATAGACGCGGAAACCATATTGTCATTGAACATAGACATGAATCCTGGAAGCTCGATATCTTCGATTCTTTTTACTTTTTTGCCTTTATTTTTCTTATTCTCATTACCAAACAGTTTTCCTGCCAGCCAGTAGAAAAATGCAACCCCAAACATCTGCTGATGCGCCAAACAGAAACCTGCTCCATCTGTTACCTCCTGACAAGGTTTGATCGTCAGGTTCGAACCAACTGCCCAATACGCTCCAAGAAGCAATGCCATAACGATCAGCATTCCGACTCTATTTGTCAGAAGCGCCGGACAGGCAAACATAATCAACCAGTAAGCAGTCGCTGCCTGCTGTACCTGTACATTACCTGTAGTAAAAAGTGCACGCATCTTTGTGTACTTTGTAAAGCGTACCAGAAGAATGTTGACAATAAATGCAATAAACAGAAGAATCATAGCATCTCCAAAGCCTTTTCCAAATACCTCTTCTACACCTACTGTTACTGCATTCTGTCCAAAATATGGATCAATCACCATCGCATCCATATTAAATCGGTCTTTGAGTCCTACCAGCACCGGCCGGAAGTTATTTGTCAGTCCACCGGAACCAACTGTCAAGATCAGATATCCTACAATTGCTTTGAGTGTACCGCCAAGAGTATCATACCACGGTTTTCCCAGAAGTATATAACCTACCATAACGATCAAACCAATCATAAACGCCGGCTGCTGAAGAATATTTGTCGCAAAATACGACCATACAGTCATTAATATATCCATTTGTTCACCCCTGTATCTATGCTTTCTTTTTTACCTCTCGTTTCCTTTGCCGTTTCCTTATGCGTCCAGATATTTTTCCTGGAGTTTTAAAAGATCTTCTTCGGTTTCGACATCGGCAAGTTCCTCAACCAGTTCTTCATTCATCAGCATTTCGGAAAGTCTGCTCATATTCTGAAGATGCTGCTCATTATTGCAGGCAGCCAATGTAAAGAATAGCTGTGCATCCAATTCCGGATTGCCTTCTTCGAAGCTCACCGGTTTTTTCAGTTTCATAAACGCAATCTCTGTTTTATGCACTCCTTTTGCACCCTCCTGAGAATGCGGCATCGCAATGTTCGGCGCGATCACAATATAAGGTCCATATTTTTCCACACATGCGATAATATCTTCTTTATAATTTTCTTCTATTGTTCCATCTGCCTCCAGCACTTCACAGCTCATCCGGATGGCCTCCCGCCAATCCGGTGCACTGTCTGCAAACTTTACATGTTTTTTCTCTACAAATTCTCTCAGCATCACTTCCACCTCCGGCAATTACAGAAGAGAACGGAATGGAATATTCTGTGGTGCTTCAAAGCAGTCCTCGAAACCTCTTCTGTGATGATATGCTCTTTTCTCCTTGTCTGTCGGATAAACGTATTTTCCTCCGACCTCCCAGAAGAATGGATGAAACTCATATCCGAGACGATCTTTTTTCATATGATAGAGAACGTTGATCTCGTTGACATCTGCCATGAAGTTCGTCCATACATCATAGTGAATCGGGACAACAACTTTACAGCGAAGTGCTTCTGCCATACGGAGAATATCTACAGAAGTCATCTTGTCCTGCATACCTACCGGATTCTCTCCGTAGGATCCGAATGCCACATCAATGTCATAATCTTTTCCATGTTTTGCAAAGTAGATTGAGTAGTGAGAATCTCCACTGTGGTAAATATTTCCTCCCGGTGTCTTGATCAGGTAATTGACTGCCTTATCATCCATATCTGTCGGGCATTTTCCTGTCAATTCTTCTCTGTCCTCTCCTTGAGAATCTGTTGTCACAATACAGGTACGGTCAAAGGAATCCAACGCGATAATCTCAATGTCTTTAATCTTGATGCTGTCTCCCGGTCTCACCGTAATGCACCGATCTGCCGGAACTCCCCATTTCTCCCAGAGCTCTACGGATTTTTTCGGCCCGATAAACGGAACCGGAATTTCTTTTCCATTCTCATCTGTTGTCATCATACCGCTCTTGATCACGTGGGCTGCATATTCTGCACTCATGTGATCCTGATGATAATGTGTTGCAAGCACAGCATCCACACCTTTGATTGCAAATGGATCGATTACAAATGGAACGGCTCTTAAGTTCGGCTGCATTGCTCTCGCACCACACATATTCGCCATCTGATGGCCAACCTTCATCTTTCCGTCTCCGTGAGATCTCTTTCCATTTCCGCACCAGAGATCCACGGTGATGTTGCATCCTCCCGGAGTCTTGAACCACATTCCGGTGCATCCAAGCCACCACATTGCAACGGTTCCCGGCTTTACTTCTTCATTCTCAATCTCTTCATTCAGCCAGGTGCCCCACTCCGGAAATGTACTCATGATCCAATTTTCTCTTGTGATTTCATCAATCTTGCTCACGTTGCTTCCTCCTTCGTTTTACGATTGTTTTTTGTTTTGTTATATGCATATTAGCATCTTTTATGATTTTTTACAACGTACTTATATGTTCGTTTATCATTTATATGTTCATTTATTTGTTTTCTATGATTTAAACAATTTTTGTTCTCTATTTTTATGCACTTTTTACCATAAATTCCTCTTATACAACAGTTTTTTCATCGTCTGCAATACAAAAAACAGAGACCATATTCTCAAACCCTGAATATGATCTCTGTTACTCTTATAATTCCATCGCCTTCCACAACTGTGCTTTCACTTCATCAGACGCAAACGCTGCCTCGATAGCATTTTTCGTCATCTGCACTTCTTGTTCTCTGGTCACTGCATACTGTTCTCTGAGAAACGCAAACTCTTTTTCCAGCGTTGTCTGGCTGACCATCCGGTTATCCGTATTGATCGTGACCAGAAGATTCTCCTCAAGAAACTCCTGAACAGGATAATCGGCCGGATCCTTCACCGCTTTTGTCTGCATATTGCTCAGCGGACACATTTCAATCCCGATCTGTCTGTCCCGGCAAAATGCGATCGCCTCTTTTTGTCCGCGAAGTGCGATCCCATGTCCGATCCTGGATGCCCCGCACTGCACTGCATCCAGAATATTCTGCACACTGCCGCACTCACCTGCATGAAGTGTGAACGGCATCTCCATCCGTTTTACTTCCGCAAACAGGTTCATAAACTGCGACATCGGAAATGCCGCTTCATTTCCTGCCAGATCCGCTGCACAGACACCGTTTCCAAGAAACTCTCTCGCAGCTTTTAACATCTGTAGATTTGCCTCTTCCTTCTCATGGCGCATGGCACACACAATCACACCATAATCAATGTCAAATTCCTTCTTGCCCTGCTCCATTCCCCGCAGTACAGACTCAATAACCTGCTCTGTAGACAACCCTCTCTGCCTGGAAAAAAGCGGTGCAAACCGTGCCTCGATATAATCGACCTGGTCTGATGCGGCACTTTTCATCAAATCATAACCGGCTCGCTCAAGCCCTTTTTCTGTCTGCAGACATTCCAGCGGAATCTCAAATTTCTCCAGATATTCTGCCAGACTCTGACAATCCATATCCGCCTGCAGCTCTTCCAGTTTTACACTTCTTCCCAGAAGTTCTTCTATACATCCCTGACTTAAAGAACCATCCAGATGGCAGTGCAGATCCAATCTGGGAAGTCTGTTGTTTTCTGTCATATGCGTCTACTCCTTCTTTTTTAGATTCCCCGGGCCAAAACCAAACGGCAAAAACGCTTCCAGTGTTTTCGCAAAACATCCGCCCTTTCCATCCTCCAGAATGATCTGGAATTCTTTCGGATCACAAAATTCCATCATTACCTGACGGCACACCCCGCACGGCGCACAAAGCTCTCCGCTTTTACTTCCTTTCAAACCTCCGACGATTGCGATCGCCTGAAACTCTGTTACCCCTTCTGAGACTGCCTGAAAAAACGCAGTCCGTTCTGCACAGTTCGTAACACTGTACGCCGCATTTTCAATATTGCATCCCAGATAAACAGTTCCATTTTTCGCCAGAAGTGCAGCGCCTACCTCAAATCCAGAATAAGGGGAATAAGATCGTTCTTTTCCCTCATATGCCAGACGGATCAACTCCTGTTGTGTCCGCTTATCCAGCTCTGTTCCAAATTTCCACTCTTTTTTCATTGCGCCTTCTCCCCATACTGATTCTTACGCCAGTGTCTCTCCGATCAGCCGGATGGATTCTGTCACCAGACGTTTGAAATCCTCTGCCACTCTGTCTGCTGTCTCCTGCACTTCTTTATGATCCAGCTTTTGTGAAGACATCCCTGCTGCCAGATTCGTAATGCAGGAAATTCCACATACCTTCATTCCCATGTGTCTTGCCGCCATGGCCTCGCATGCCGTACTCATTCCTGCCGCATCTCCGCCAAGAGTTCTACACATTCTGATTTCTGCCGGCGTCTCATAGCTTGGGCCGGTAAACTGCATATAGACACCTTCCTGCAGCGCTACATTTGTATTTTCACCAGCCTTGCGGATCACATCCTGCAATTCTTTATTATAAACTTCGCTCATATCTGGAAAACGTACTCCCAGCTCCTCAATGTTTGATCCGATCAGGGGACTGGGAATTGCTGTTGTGATCTGATCTGTGATCAGCATCAGATCTCCCGGATGAAAGTTAAAATTCACCCCTCCGGCTGCATTGGTCAGCATCACGATCTTCGCTCCCAACATTCCCATCAAACGTACCGGAAGCACCACATCCTGCATCGGGTATCCCTCGTAAAAATGCACTCTTCCCTGCATTGCCACAACCGGCACACCTTCTACATAACCAAATAAAAATCTTCCCTTATGCCCGGCCACAGTAGAAACCGGAAATCCTTCAATCTCCGTGTATTCCATTGTCTCTTCTACCTGCATGGTCTCTGCATAATCCCCCAGACCGGATCCTAAGATCAATGCCACTTGCGGCTGAAATTTAATTTTACTTTTTACTGCATCTGCGCATTTTACTAATTTTTCATAAATCGGATTCATCTTTTCGTCCCCTTTCTATCAATGGCTCAATTAATTTGGATACCAGTGCATGAAGCCGCTCATACTGCCCTTCATCAATATAAAAGGTCTTTCCGCTGCGGCTGATCAGCCCCTGCTCTTCAAACTTTTTTACCGCACGGTTCACGGTCTTTACACTTAAGCCCGAATATTCTGCCAGTTCCTGTCTTGTATTTGTAAATGTTAATTTTCCGTTTTTTGCATATTTTTTATAGCGGTGTTCAAAAAGAACCGCCAAACGATCTGTTCCCGGAACAAACATATAGGTCCGGCTGGTCACGCCCTGTTCATACAGATACTGTCCCATGATCTTGGCTTCCTGCTTCAGTGCACGGATATCCGTCCGAAGCCATCTGGCATATACATCCGCCGGAATCCGGATCGAAGTACACGGTGTAATCGTCTGCAGTGTTGCCTGATAGGTATCCATGTCCATGATCAGCTCCATGCCCCCCATTGCATTGATTCCGTCAAACTGCATGAAGTCATAGGCAATTCCATAGACTCTGTAATCCGTAATTTTAAACATCCCTCTTGCAATGATATGCACTGTATCCACCGGCTGATTCTCCCGGATAAACACAACATTTTTGTCCAGTTCTACTACACGGAATGACTCTAACAACCAATCCGGAGCATTCTGAAAAAACTGCTCAATGGCCTCTCTTCTGTCCTTTTTCAGCTCCCGCATAAAAGGGAGCACTTGATATAGACGATCTGTCCCCATACATACCCTTCCTTTGTATCTGGTAAATAGTCTCCTTACTATTATAAAACAAATCGCCGAAAAAAACAGAGGTTCTTCCATTTCCGTGAAAAAAATTTCCGGCTGACATTTCAAATCTGCCAGCCGGATGCATGTACGCCATTCTTATTTGATAAGCTCTACTTTTACAACTTCTGTCGGAACACCTGTAGCGTCCTCTGCTGTCTGGTCATTTCCAACTTTAATTGTACCGTCTTTTAACTGTGCATACAGTTCATCATATTTTTCCTGTGTGAATACTTTGAATTTAGAAGTTTCCATTGGAAGTTTTACACCATCCTGAGAAGCATCCAGAGTCACTGTTTTTCCCCCCTGGAAGCTGTCATTGTAGTAGTCTTCCAGTGCACCGTAAATAGAATCTCCAAGATTCTTCATTGCGGAAGTGATGACTGTCTCAGACTCTACAGACTGGTCAACGTCTACACCGATCATCACTTTGTCTGCCGTCTCTGCTGCTTTCATAACAGAGTTTCCAACTCCACCGCCACATGCAAAGATACACTCTGTTCCTTCATTGTACCATGCTGCTGCCTTTGCGTTGTTTTCCGGAGATGCATCAAAATTTCCTACATAAGTATATTTCATTTTGATATCCCCTGCTTTGAGTCCCATATCTTTTGCTGCTGCATCTGCTCCCTGAATAAATCCATATCCGTAGCGGATAACTGCAGGTACCGCGATACCACCCATAAATCCAAGGTTCTTGTACCCTTCAGTCACCGCTGCATATCCAGCCAGATATCCAGCCTGCTCTTCTGCATACATGATAGACATTACATTATCTTCAATCTGTACATTTCCGTCTTTATCCTTCGGCTCTGCATCTACAAGAATAAAGCTTACATCCGGATACTTTGTCTGTGCCTCCATGATCGGATACTCAAACAAGAATCCCGGTGTTGCGATAACTTTGGCTCCGCCTTTTACAGCCAGATCGATCGCATTTAAACAAGCCTCATCAGACTTCTCTGTCGGTTTGTAATATTTGTGTGTCAGGTTATTGTCTTTTGCGTATTTCTCCAGACCTTCCCATGTTCCCTGGTTGAACGATTTGTCATCGATCGTTCCAACGTCTGTGATCAGCGCCAGTTCATAACCGCCTTTTCCACCTTTGTCTCCATCTTTGGAATCTGACCCTTCACTTCCCGGTTTCTGTACACATCCTGTCATTCCAACAACAAGTGTTGCTGCCATAAGCAGACTTAAGATTTTCTTTTTCATTTCTTCTCCTCCTTAATATCCACTGGTCTGTTCGCCCTGAATCAGTTTAATTGCAGAGCTGGTACCAATTCTATCACATCCTGCTTCCAGGAATGCTTCCATATCAGCCACTGTCTTGACTCCGCCCGCTGCTTTCATTTTTACGTCCTGTCCGATATTCTCTCTAAATAAACGGATGTCTTCCAGTGTTGCTCCGGCTGTTCCAAATCCGGTAGAAGTCTTGATATAATCTGCTCCTGCCTCAGTCACAGCCTTGCACATTGCAATCTTTTCTTCCTCTGTCAGATAGCAGGTCTCAATGATCACTTTTAAGATCTTATCGCCTGTAATCTTCTTGAGTGCCGCAATTTCTGCCTGTACCGCATCGTAATTTCCATTTTTCACATCGGAAATATTCACTACCATATCTACTTCAGATGCACCGTCTTCCAGTGCTTTTTTCGTCTCCGCCGCTTTCGCCTCTGTCACACTGTATCCCAATGGAAAACCTACCACTGTACAGATGTTGATCTTTTCTCCGTACGTATCATGTACCCGCTTGATATAACACGGAGGAATACACACCGATGCCGTCTGATATTCGATGGCTTCCTCACACAATTTCTGAATGTCTTCCCAAGTAGCAAATGCCTTCAGCTGTGTGTGATCCACATGGCTTAAAATTTCTTTCTGATCCATTTTATCCGCCGCCTTTCTTAAAAATATTCTACCTGTTCTTTGGAAACCCGCGCATAAATCAGTTTTTCTTCTTCTGCCCGTGTTTCTTTCTGCGTCACTGCTGACAGATAACGCTTGGCTGCCGCCTCAAACAACTCCTCTTTTGACGCATACATGGTTGCAAGGGACTCCCCTTTTTCCACATAATCCCCTACTTTTTTGTGAATAATGATACCAGCAGAAAAATCAATCTCACTGTCTTTTGTTTCTCTTCCAGCACCCAGCACCGCAGATGCAATTCCACAACTCTCGGTATCCATAAAGGTAATGTATCCGGATTCTTCTGCGCAGACTTCGTAAGAATATGAAGCCTTTGCAAATTTATCGGTATCCCAGATCACCGCATCGTCTCCACCCTGTGCTCTGACCATAGCCGCCAGATGCTCCAGTGCTCTGCCATTTTCAATCACTTCTTTTACCATCTCTCTGCATACTTCCAGAGTTCCTTGCCCCGCCAAGTATAACATATTCGATGCCAAATGCATACATACTTCTGTCAGATCCTGTGGTCCGTTTCCTTTGAGTGTCTCCACTGCCTCGATCACTTCCAGGCTGTTTCCGATATTATGTCCCAGCGGAATGTCCATATTGGTAATCAGGGCAACCGTACGTTTTCCTGCATTTTCCCCAATGGAGACCATCTCTTTTGCAAGTGCCACGGAATCTTCCAGTGTCTTCATAAAAGCTCCGCTTCCAGTCTTGACATCCAACAGGATACAGTCGTTTCCGGCTGCCAGCTTTTTACTCATAATGGAAATTGCGATCAGTGGAATACTGTCCACAGTCGCTGTCACATCCCGAAGTGCATACAGTTTTTTATCTGCCGGAGCCAGATTGCCGGACTGTCCGATCACACTGACTCCCGTCTTATTTACTACCTCAAAAAATTCTTCTCTTGTCAGAGTCGTCCGAAGTCCGGGAATCGATTCCAGTTTATCTACAGTTCCTCCGGTATGTCCCAGACCCCGACCGGACATTTTTGCCACTTTTGCACCACATGCCGCTACAATCGGTGCAATGATCAGTGTAGTCTTGTCTCCGACTCCACCGGTAGAATGTTTATCCACCTTAGTTCCTTCAATCCCGGAAAGATCTACCATATCCCCGGAATGAGCCACTGCCAGTGTCATGGCAAGTGTCTCTTCCTCTGTCATTCCCTGAAAATACACTGCCATCAAAAATGCAGACATCTGATAATCAGGAATATTTCCCGCTACGTATTCTTCTATCAGATACTGAATCTCTTCGTGGTTTAAAGCTTCTCCGTTTCTTTTTTTCATGATCAGGTCATACATTCTCATTGTCTTATCCCTGCCTTTCCTCGACTATCTGCTTCCCTTGTCATATGGGATTCCCTCTGCTTTCGGAGCCTGTGAATTCTTGGAGAAGAATGCCAGAACAACCAGTGTTGCAATATAAGGAATCATCTTGTATACCTCATTCGGTATCGGCAGTGATTTCAGGAATGGAATCGTAGAGTATGCACTGGAGAGTGTTTTCATGATTCCAAAGAAGAATGCTGCCATTAAAATCTTGTTGCTTCGCCACTGTCCGAAGATCAGAACCGCGATTGCCAAAAATCCGTATCCGGCTACACTTGCATTGAAGTTTGTAGAAGTCGGAACAACAAAGATCAGTCCTCCGATTCCTCCGAGTACACCGGAAATAATCACTCCGGCATAACGAATTTTGTAGACGTTGACTCCCACAGAATCTGCTGCTCCCGGATGTTCTCCACAGGCGCGCAGTCGGAGTCCGAATCTTGTGTTTTTGATCACAAATGCGGCTACCGCAAAAATCAGGATTCCAATATAAGTAGAAATATAGCAATTCTGGAAAAACAAATCTCCGATTACCGGAATATCTCCCAATACCGGCACTTTATTGATATGGAATGTGTCCGTAAACTGGATCTGCTGCATTCCCTGGATCATACGTGCTGTAAAAATCGCAAAAGCCGGTGCAAAGAGGTTCAGCGCCGTACCACTGATGGTCTGATCTGCTTTCATATTGATCGAAGCAAATGCATGCAAAAGACTGAACAGTCCTCCGGTCAGTCCCGCTACCAGCATGGCGAGCAGGAACAATCCCTGACCACTTAATGTCCCCTGGAAAATATTGATAAAGAAGATCCCCGCAAAGGCTCCCATGACCATGATCCCTTCCAGTGCGATATTGATCACACCGCTTCGTTCCGAATACATTGCTCCGATCGCAACAATCAGAAGCGGAATGGCAAAATACATCGTCTGCTGTACAACGAAATATGCTACATTCATGACTGTCCCTCCTTCCCTGCACGATCTGTTCCTGATTTTTTCTCTGCCTTTTTCGCTTTTCTCATCTGAAATTTATAAATCGTATTTTTAAATAACAGGGAAAGCGCTCCGCAGTAAATAATCGCTGCAATAATAATATCAATGACTTCCGGCGCAAAATCAAACAGCTGCATATTGTTTCCGCCCACTGTGATGTATCCGATGAAAAGTCCGGCAAACAAAATTCCGATCGGATTGGACAGTCCAAGCAGCGCAACCGAGATTCCAGAAAATCCTTCCGGTGCGATCACGTCCAGCACCTGCATATATTTTCCGGAGTTTGCCAGATATAACAGCGCTCCGCCGAGTCCGGAAAGCGCACCTGCGATCACCATGGAAAGTACGATATTGCGCTTTTCATTGATACCTGCATACCGGCTGGCATTCGGATTCATTCCGCAGGCTTTCAGTTCGTATCCGAAAATCGTCTTATTCAACAGAATGTAAATTAAGATCACGCATCCAATGGCGATCAAAATTCCGACATTGATGCTTGCTCCCGGGAACAGTTTATCCAGTCCGCCTTTCGGAAGATTTGCTCCCTCTGCTACTGCCATGGACTGATTCTTTACCTGATCATATACGGTTTTCTGGATCAGCATGTTGGTCAGATACATTCCGATGTAGTTCATCATAATGGATGAAATTACTTCATTTACGTTAAAAAATGCTTTTAAAAGTCCGGGAACCATCCCCCAGAGTGCTCCTGCCAGAATCGCTGCCAGAAGTGCCGCCAGACAATGAACTCCCGGCGGGAGAAATGTGAATTTGACTCCCACATATACCGCTGCAAACGCACCGGCTGTAAACTGTCCGGACGCTCCGATATTAAACAATCCGGTCTTAAATGCAAATCCTACGGAAAGTCCTGTCATGATCAGCGGTGTCGCCATATACAGCACCTGTCCGAATCCCTGCATTCCATCCGTAAACCCACCCTGAATGATCATCATAAATCCGCCGAATGCCTGGCTTGGATTACTGATCAGAAGAATGATCAGACCAAACAACAGACCGCAGACGATCGCAAGAATGGAGGAACTGAAATTGACAAAGCCTTCTCCTTTAAACAAATTCTTAATCTTCATTCTTCACACTCCTTTTCGCTCCTGCCATGTAAAGTCCGAGTTCTTCTGTCGTAATCTTCTTCGGATCCAGATCTGCAACAATCTCACCCTCGTACATGACGATGATCCTGTCACTGACATTCATCACCTCATCCAGTTCCAGTGAAACGAGAAGAACTGCCTTTCCTGCGTCCCGCTGCTCAATGAGCTGTTTGTGGATGTACTCGATCGCGCCTACGTCCAGACCTCGTACCGGCTGTACTGCAATGACAATTTCCGGATTACGGTCCAGCTCTCTGGCAATAATCGCTTTCTGCTGATTTCCTCCCGACATGCCTCTGGCAATACTCTTCTCCCCCTGACTGGAACGGATATCAAATTTCTCGATCAGCATTTTCGCATACTGACGAATCGCATCAAATTTTAAAAAGCCGTGATTCTGGAATCTCCTGGTATAGTAAGACTGCAGAACCAGGTTTTCCTGAAGTGTGTAATCTAAAACCAGTCCGTCTTTGTGACGATCTTCCGGAATATGCGCCACTCCGTCCAGACATTTCTGACGAATACTCTCTTTGGTGATATCCTTTCCATTTAAGATCACCTGTCCATGCTCGATCGGCATCAGACCTGTGATTCCATATACCAGCTCAGACTGTCCGTTTCCGTCAATACCTGCCACGCAGAGAATCTCGCCTTTTCTTACCTGGAAAGATACATTGTCAACCGCAGCTTTTCCATGATGTCTGGATTTTACAGTCAGATTTTTCACTTCCAGAACCGGTTCTCCCGGTGTCATCTCCGGTTTGTCTACGATAAAGTTGACCTTGCGTCCGACCATCATCTCAGACATCTGCTCTTTGGATGTCTCTGCCACCTCGACAGTTCCGATGTATTTTCCTTTTCTCAGAACACTGCATCGATTTGCAACTTCTTTGATCTCATTGAGCTTATGTGTGATAAAGATAATGGATTTTCCTTCTGCGATCAGCTGCTTCATCACCTTCATCAGTTCACTGATCTCCTGTGGTGTCAGAACTGCTGTCGGCTCGTCAAAGATCAGGATATCATTGTCGCAGTAGAGCATCTTTAAAATCTCCACTCTCTGCTGCATTCCAACTGTGATATCCGAAATATACGCATCCGGATCGATCTTGAATTTGTACTTCTCACTGAGCTCCATTACTTTTTTACGGGCTGCATCCATTTTGAGCACACCCATCTTTGTTGTCTCACGTCCCAAAACAATACTTTCCAGAACTGTGAAGTTGTGTACCAACTTGAAGTGCTGGTGTACCATTCCGATTCCAAGATCATTGGCGTCATTCGGGTTGTTGATGTTCACTGTTTTCCCATTGATGCGGATTTCTCCTTCCTCCGGCTGATACAAACCGAAGAGAACGCTCATCAGTGTCGACTTTCCTGCTCCATTTTCACCGAGCAGCGCGTGGATCTCGCCTTTTTTTACCTGGAGGGTGATATCATCGTTTGCTTTGAAATTTCCAAACTGTTTGGTGATGTGGTTCATTTCAATTACATATTCCACATTCGCTTCCTCCCTTTCTCTTTTATTTCTTTAAAATGTATTCTTTCATACTTGTTCCGTCCGTATTATTTTCCACATTGAAAATATCAAGGATCGTTGCTGCAATATCTGCAAAACTTTCTCTTGTTCCGAGATTCACATCTTCCCGGATGCTCTTGCCGTAAACAAGAAACGGTGTGTGCTCCCGTGTGTGATCCGTTCCCGGAAATCCCGGATCGCATCCGTGATCGGCAGTGATCATCAGAATATCGTCATCTCTCATCCGTTCCATAAAGGTTCCCAGCTGACGGTCAAATGTTGTCGCCGCCTCTGCATAGCCTTTCCTATTGTTCCGGTGTCCGTACACCATGTCAAAATCCACCAGATTCACAAAACAGATTCCGTTAAAATCTACATCCTGTGTCTCGATGGTTTTTTCCATTCCGTCCACATTATTCTGGATACGCTGTGTATGCTGGATTCCTTGTCCTGCAAAAATATCATAGATTTTTCCTACACCATACGTATCATATCCGGCTTTTACAAGTGCATCCAGCATCGTGTCTTTTGGCGGCAGTAAGGAAAAATCATGCCGGTTCGCAGTTCTGGTAAAATTCGGTGCTGTCCCGATAAACGGTCTTGCAATGACACGTCCGACCCCATGCTCTCCCACAAGGATCCTTCTTGCGATCTCACAGTCCCGATACAGTTCTTCGATCGGAACCACATCTTCATGTGCTGCAATCTGAAATACACTGTCCGCAGAAGTATACACGATCAGCGCCCCTGTCTCTACATGCTCCTGCCCGTAATCCCGGATCACGTCTGTTCCGGAGTACGGCTTGTTGCACAGAACCTTCCTTCCCGTCTCACGCTCAAACGCATCCAGCACTTCCTTCGGGAATCCATCCGGATATGTCGGAAGCGGTTTTGGAGAGATCACTCCGGCAATCTCCCAGTGCCCGATCGTCGTATCTTTCCCTCTGGACTGCTCCTTCATACGTGCATATGAACCGATAGGGTGCTCTTCTTTCTCCATCCAGTCCACACCATCGATGTTGAAAAGCCCGATCCTTTTCATGTTCGGGGTATCATACTCCTTCACTCCAGTGATCGTCTTCAATGTGTTTGCTCCGACATCTCCAAAATCAGCTGCATCTGTCATCTCTCCGATTCCATAACTATCCAGAACAATCAGAAAAACTCGTTTCTTTTCCATTTTTAATCCGCCTTTCAAATTTGCCAATTCCGTCTTTTCTATAGTTCACATTTTAGACACTTTTTATAATCAAGAAAAGGACTGGAGTCCTTTTTTCGCATTATACTTTTATTTTCCCTCAATTTTTCTTTATATTTCATTTTTTTATCGTTTAATTCGCACAAAAACAGCCCGGCAGATCAAATTTAAATCAAATCCGCCAGGCAGCTTCTTTCTTTATACATTTTATATTGTTTTATGCCTCGTCAATTGCTTTTCCAATATCATGACGCATATATTTGTTTTCAAACTGTACCCACTCTGTTGCAGCATAGGCATTGGCTCTCGCTTCTTTGAGATCTTTTCCCTTTGCTGTCACACCGAGCACACGCCCTCCGTTTGTCACGATCTGTCCGTCCTGAAGCTTTGTGCCGGCATGGAAACAATAATACCCTTCATGCTTGTTAAATTCTTCCAGCCCCTGAATCGGGAAACCTTTTTCATAACTTACCGGATATCCTTCGGATGCCAGTACCACGCATACTGCTGCATTGTCTTCAAACTGCAGATCTACCTGATCCAGTGTTCCGTCAATACATGCTTCCACAACTTCAATCAGATCATTCTTCATACGCGGCAGTACAACCTGCGCTTCCGGATCCCCGAAGCGTGCATTGTATTCCAGTACCTTCGGTCCCTCTTCTGTCAGCATCAGTCCAAAAAAGATCACGCCTTTAAACTCTCTTCCTTCTGCTGCCATAGCATCCACCGTTGCCTGATAAATGTGTTCGCTGCAAAATTCTTCCACTTCTTTTGTGTAGAACGGGCTTGGTGAAAATGTTCCCATTCCGCCTGTGTTCAGGCCTGTATCTCCATCTCCCGCACGCTTGTGATCCTGTGCAGAAGTCATGGTCTTAATGGTCTTTCCGTCTACGAAAGAAAGAACAGAAACCTCCCGGCCTGTCATAAATTCTTCGATGACCATCTCATTTCCGGCTGTTCCGAACTTCTTATCCAACATGATCGTACGCACGCCTTCTTTTGCCTCTTCAAAATTCTGACAGATCAAAACACCTTTTCCAAGTGCCAGCCCGTCTGCTTTGAGCACGATTGGGAATTTTGCAGTCTCCAGATATGCAATTGCTGCATCCGGATCTGTAAAATTCTCATATGCGGCTGTCGGAATGTGATATTTCTTCATCAGGTCCTTTGAAAACGCTTTGGATCCCTCCAGGATCGCTGCATTCTTTCTTGGTCCGAATGTGCGGATGCCGGCTGCTTCCATCTCATCCACAAGACCTCCCACCAGAGGGTCATCCATTCCCACAATACAAAGATCGATCGATTTTTCTTTTGCAAATGCGACCAGTTTTTCAAATTCCATAGCGCCGATCGGCACACACTCTGCGAATTCTTCGATCCCCGCATTTCCCGGTGCACAGTACATCTTTTCTACTTTGCTGCTCTTTGCGGCGCTGGCTGCGATCGCATGTTCTCTTCCGCCGCTTCCGACTATTAAAACTTTCATGGCAGTCTCCTCTTCTACTGTGTGATCACAGTTCTTCCGTCTTTTACCGTTACTTTTCCATTGGCGATCAGATCGATCGCTTCCGGCAGAATCTTCCATTCTGCCTGCTCCATCACCCGGCGCTGCAAAATCTCAGGAGTATCATCCGGCTGTGTTTCTACTGCTTTCTGTAACAGGATCGGACCGGTGTCCGTCCCCTCATCCACAAAATGAACCGTTGCACCGACTACCTTTACACCGCGCTCTAGAGCTGCCTCATGTACCTTCAGTCCGTAAAATCCTTTTCCACAGAAGGAAGGGATCAAAGACGGATGAATATTGATCATACGGTTGCGGTATTTTGCAATCATCTCCGGCGGGATCACCACCAGGAATCCTGCAAGCACGATCAGATCAGGCGCATATGCATCGACTGCTTCCAGAAGCTTCTCATTAAAGATTTCTCTGGATTCAAACTCCTTCGGCGAGATACAACACGCCGAAATCCCGTGTTCTTTTGCACGTTCCAGCGCATATGCATTGGCGTTATTGCTGATCACACCGACAATTTCCGCATTGGTGATCGTACCGTCTGCCACACGATCTATGATCGCCTGAAGGTTGGTTCCGCCTCCGGAAACCATCACGACTACTCTTAGCATAAAGTAACTCCTTTTTCTCCGGCTTCGATCTTACCTACTACATATGGAGTATCTCCGGCCGCTTTGATTGCTTCCATTGTCTTCTCCACATCTGCGGCGTCTACTGCCAGAACCATACCAAGTCCCATGTTGAATGTGTTGTACATCATCTGTTCTTCGATATCCCCTTCTTTTGCCAGCATATCAAAAATCGGAAGCACCGGATAACTGTCCTTTTCGATCACTGCATGCGTTCCTTCTTTGAGCATACGTGGAATATTCTCATAGAATCCGCCGCCTGTAATATGGCTGCAGGCTTTGACTGTCACACCCGCTGCTTTGATGCTCTTGAGTGCTTTGACATAAATTCTGGTAGGTGCTAAAAGTGCTTCACCCAATGTACATCCAAGACTCTCATGATATGTCTCCAGATTTTCTTTTGTCATCTCGAACACTTTTCTCACCAGAGAGAATCCGTTGCTGTGCACACCGGAAGACGCCATCCCGATCAGTACATCTCCCGCTTTTAAGTCTTCTCCTGTGATCATCTCTTTTTTATCACAGACACCTACTGCAAATCCGGCAAGGTCGTAGTCCTCCTCCGGCATCAGTCCCGGATGCTCTGCTGTCTCACCGCCGATCAGCGCTGCTTCTGACTGCAAACATCCTTCTGCAACACCGCTTACGATCGATGCGATCTTTTCCGGATAATTCTTTCCACATGCGATGTAATCCAGGAAAAATAATGGTTCTCCTCCTGCACATGCAATATCGTTAACACACATTGCAACTGCATCGATTCCGATCGTATCATGCTTATCCATGATCATTGCCAGTTTGACTTTTGTACCGCATCCGTCTGTTCCGGAAAGCAGTACCGGCTCTTCCATCTCTTTGATCTTTGCAAGAGAAAATGCACCGGAAAATCCACCCAGTCCACCGAGTACTTCCGGACGCATTGTTTTCTTTACGTGTTCTTTCATCAGTTCCACTGATTTGTAACCAGCCTCAATATCCACACCTGCATTCTTATAATCCATAACTATTCTCCATTTCTTACATCGTCTGTGCTCTATTTTTCCAGATACGCCTGATATCCGATCTCGTCCAGCTTTTCTGCTTTTTTCTGAACGGTCTCTTTCATCTCTTCTGAATATGCTTTGAGTTTTTTCAAAACTTCCTCATCCGAAGTTGCAAGAATCTTTGCTGCCAGAATTGCCGCATTCATACCTCCGTCAATCGCAACAGTAGCAACCGGAATTCCCGGCGGCATCTGCACGATGGAATAAAGTGCATCCATTCCATCCAGATTCTTTCCGGACATCGGAACTCCTACTACCGGCATCGGGAAAAGTGCCGCGCACATTCCCGGAAGATGTGCTGCCATTCCTGCTCCTGCGATAATTACTTTGATTCCCTTTCCTTCGGCCGCTTTTGCCCAGTCAAAAAACACGTCAGGCATACGGTGTGCGGAAATGATCGTCATCTCGTAATCAATTCCCAGTTTTTCCAGCATGTCTGCAGCTTTACTCATAACCTTAAGGTCTGAATCACTGCCCATTACAATTCCTACTTTTGGCATATCTTGTCCACCTTTCTTAACTTTTATGTATTCCCTGTCTATTTCTCAAAAGATCCGTCCGGCATCTTTTGCCCTCAGTCACGAATCTTCCGTCCTCCAATAGTATAATATTTTTTCCTTCTTTTGTTAATACACTTATTTCTTCTAACTCTTCATAAGGTGTGGTTATATCTAAACCGTACTGATTCATAAGCTGAACTGATTTTTCATCAAATATACGCAGACATTCCTTTTGTTCTTCCGTGTAGGAAACTGCATCAGGACCGGCTTGTCCGGACAACTCTTTTTCCGCCCGATCCAGTCGTATTCTTCCTGTCGCTCTGGCTGTCCACTCCTTCTCACACTCATATCCGTACTTCATCACATCCAGTTTTCGCTCGATATATTTCTTATCCAGAAACAGCGCCTCATCACATTTATGATCTGCTTCATACTGCGGATTTACATTCCCATGCAGTTCGTCTCTTGCAATCACACCGGATGCCGGAATGCAGATGACAGGTTCGATTCCCTGTTTTTCCAAATCTGCCAGCACAGCCAAAACAAGCCGCTCAAATCCCGGACGATAAAAGATCTGTACCACTGACTTTTCAGCCTGGCAATCCTCTTTGCGATATTTTCTTGTATACGTGTCTGCTATTTTCCAAAGAGCCTCTTCTGAAAGATTTCTGAAATATTCTGCCGTTTCCAGTTCTTTTTCTCCCACATATTCTCCGTAAGAATACAGGTACCGGTTCTCTGAAAGATCCATTTTTCTGATCCTGGCGATGACTGATTTTGTGTACACTGGATTGATAGATTCTCTGATATGATCTGTCAGAAACACATCGCAGTAATCACTTGCATACCAGTACACGCATTCTCTCAAATTCCTGTATTCCGGTTGTTCCTGCGCTTCAAAACACTGATAGATTTCCAGAAACAACTCATTTAAGATCGTCAGATAATCCAGTCTGTTCGAAAATGCATAAGGAATCCCGCTGCGCAATTCTGTATACAAAAAACTCAAGAGCTGTCCATAGACTTCTGAAAGCATCTTTACCGCATATGTCGGATCAGCAAAACTCTTCTTATAGTTTTCCCCCAGAATATCTACATACAGCTCCTGATTCCATCGCTTCCTCTCTTCCAAAGTGAAGGTTTCAAAACTGTGGTCTTCTATTGTTCTGCGAAGTGATTCCAGTTTGAGCAAAAAAGCGGCACACATCCGGAAATACGGCCGATACCTGTCCTGCACAGTCTCTTCCTGATCGATCATCTGCAGTCTTTCTATTGAGAGCTGGTGGCGTTCCATACATCTCTCGTTTCTATCCCGCTGCCATGTTTCCAATTTCATCTATGAAAGTCCTCCTAAAAATATCATGATCAGAACCAGCAATACCAGCCCGTTAAGTACGATTCCAAGCCAGCACGTAAAATGTCTTTTTTCCGGTTCCTGACGTCCCTTAAGACCTGCACGGATTCCAAAAACTGTAAACATCATATCGATCAGTCCCAATGCACCTGTAATATCTGCCGTTTTCTCACGCATTGTATACGCATGAAGAATCAACAATACAAGAACAAACAATGAAAAAATCGCATACATACAAGAACTTTTTCCCTGTCTTGCCTGTCTGATTTTTTCTTTCTTCTCTTTCTTTTCCTTATTTTCTCCTGCCATCATATTTTCTCCTTATCCCATTACAGATCAAAAACAATACATATCCTAAAATTCCGCCGATCGTATTCAGTAACAGATCATCTACGTCAAAGCTTCCCACTCTTGTCAAAAGCTGAAATACTTCCACTCCGAGGCTCAGTCCAAAGCTATAGAACAATGTCATCAAAAAGCCTCTCATCCTGCTGGCAACGGATATAAAAAATCCATATGGCACAAAAATCAGGATATTTCCAAATAAATTAGTGAATACCGCGAAAAGCCCAAGCGTTTCCCGGTATTCCACAAAACGTCTGATTTCCTTGAAAAGCACAAGATTACAGCGGTATTCTTCGCCAATACCGCTGCGTCCGTACCAGTCTGAGAAGATCAGGAAATATAATAAGAAAAAAATATAGAGCACAAATAATATTTTCCCCACCGTGCGGGTTCTTTTCACCTGTCTCTGATTCAAATTACTCCCCCGTTTTCCACAGCTAAAATGTAATCTCGCTCTTATTTTTCAACAGACGTACCCCATTGACAATGGCGATAATTCCGGCTGTCACGCCTGTTACGATCGTAATGATTCCGATCACAATGCTTCCTGCTCCTGCCTGACTCATTGTTTTATATGCCTTCTCCATCTTCTTTCACTCCCTGCTTACTTTGCACCATACATTTCATAATATGCATCAATTGCCGATTTTAATGTATCATCAATGATTACTTTTCCTTTATATGGTCTGTTGTAAAGATGTTCTACGACTTCTTCCATTGTTACGATTGCTGCGGTGTCAAAGCCATACAGCTCTTTCACTTCATCCAATGCACATTTTTCTCCGCCTTTTCCGACTTCCATACGGTTTAATGACACCATCAGTCCGACGATTTCTACATCGGCAGCACCTTTTACTTTCGGAACTGTCTCTTCCATAGATTTTCCGGAGGTTGTTACATCCTCGATCATCACAACACGGTCTCCGTCTTTTAATTTACTTCCAAGGAAGCTTCCCTTGTCTGCACCGTGATCTTTTTCTTCTTTGCGGTCTGAACAGTAACGCACTTCTTTTCCATATAATTCGCTGTATGCGATCGCAGTCACAACTCCAAGCGGGATTCCTTTGTAAGCAGGTCCAAATAACACATCAAAGTCATCGCCGTATTTGTCATGGATTGCTTTTGCATAATATTCTCCTAATTTCTTTAACTGGGAACCTGTTACATACCCTCCTGCATTCATAAAAAATGGGGATTTTCTTCCGCTTTTTAATGTAAACTCTCCAAATTTCAGTACATCGCTGTCTACCATAAACTCAATAAATTCTTGCTTATACTGTTCCATCTTCCTTAAACCTCCATATTTATGGACATCTGTATGCCCTTGTAAATCTGTTAAATCTTCTCAATTTTATCACAAATTTCCTGTGATTTCAATCGAGGAACTTTCAAGTCCTATGCACTGCCCCCAAAAGACGCGCAAAGAATCTTTGACAGAACTTCTTGTTTGTCCACGTCTTTCAAATGTTACTTGCTCTAATTCCATTTATATTCTATTGTAAGAATTTCTGCACAATAATAGTCTATGTCTTACCACAAGGCAACCGATTTATTAAAATAAGACAAGGCACTACATGAGAATGGTAGGCGGTCAGTCCTTCAACAGAGGTTGCTGAGTGCCAGTGGCACTCGTTTAGCAACGACCGAAGCGGCAGCGTAGACCTGAACCCTCTGATTACATAGAAATCCTGCTTGCAGGAAATCTCGGAAAGGAGGGCTTAACTTATGAGTGATTTTGAAATGCTCTCCATCGTACTAATGATACTTAGTATTGTTGTAACGATTTTAATAGCGTATATAAATCAATTAAAAAAGTAACCGCCCTTCGCCCAAAGGATTACGATTACTTTTTTAAGTAAAAAATAATTTGGACTAACCAACTATCAGTAGTGCCTTTTTATATTCTTGTACTAACAAATCCCTATTCAAATGTCAAATCTGACACACTTATTTTTTTGCAATCAGTGCTGGCACAACCTCTGCGCAGATCTCAGATGCCTTTTCACAATTCTATCATCCGGGCGCACTTTTTTGTTTTTCTTATTTTACGATTCCAACCATATCCTGCACACTTGCGAAATGATTCTGCTTCATGTACGCTTCAATTCCATCTACGATGTCCATGGTTACTGTCGGATTGTAGAAATTGGCTGTTCCAACAGATACCGCGCTTGCTCCGACTAACAGCATCTCGATGGCATCTTCCGCACTCTCGATTCCTCCCATTCCAATGATCGGAACATTCACTGCATTGGCAGCCTCATAGACCATGCGTACTGCGATCGGATGCACTGCCGGACCGGAGACACCGCCGGTCTTATTTGCCAGCGCAAATGTCTTACGATTGATATCGATCTTCATTCCTGTCAGAGTATTGATCAGAGAAATAGCATCTGCCCCGCCGGCTTCTACCGCTTTTGCCATCTCTGCGATACTGGTCACATTCGGACTCAGTTTCATGATGACCGGCTGCTTTGCATATTTTTTCACTGCTTTTGTAATCTCTTCTGCCGCCTTTGGGTTCTGGCCGAACGCGATTCCGCCTTCTTTGACATTTGGACAGGAAATATTGATCTCCAGCATATCCACATCCTCATTTGCCAGACGTTCTACCACTTCACAATAATCTTCCGCAGATCTTCCGCACACATTCACAATGATCTTCGTATCAAACTGACGCAGAAATGGAATATCCCGCTCACAAAATACATCGATTCCCGGATTCTGCAGTCCGATGGCATTCATCATTCCACTGTGGATCTCTGCCACTCTTGGGGTCGGATTTCCCGGCCACGGCACATTTGCCACTCCTTTTGTAGTGACTGCGCCCAGACGGTTCAGGTCTACAAATTCACTGTATTCTTCCCCTGATCCAAATGTTCCGGATGCCACTGTCACCGGATTGTTCCACTCTACACCTGCAATCTTTACCCGCATATCCATTACAGTTCCACCTCCGTCGCCAAAAATACCGGTCCGTCTTTGCAGACACGTTTGTTATGAACATGACTGTGGTGATCCACTTCTTTGGACTGACAGACACATCCCAGACATGCGCCAACTCCGCAGGCCATTCTTTCTTCCATCGAAATGTAACACTCGATCTTGTTCTCTTCTGCATACTGCTTGATGGCACGCAGCATCGGAGTCGGTCCGCAGGCATAGATCACATCTGCCTCCAGGCTGTTCGCTGCCACTGCATCCATGACGTTTCCTTTGGTTCCCGTGCTTCCATCTTCTGTAGCAATATAAAGTGTTCCATTTTCTTCCAGTTCTTTTGTCAGAAATGTCTCACTGCGATATCCCATCACCAGCTGACACTCGGTCTGATATCCTGCTTTTAACTGCTTTGCCAACTCCAGCATCGGCGGCACACCGATTCCCCCTCCAAACAGCATGGCTTTCTTTTCTCTTCCTGTCTCCAGGTCAAATCCGTTTCCAAGCGGTCCCATAACATCCAGAGTATCTCCCTCTTTCATCAAAGAGAACTGCTCGGTCCCGGTCTGTTTTCCGGTCACGCGATACACCACTCGCAGCGCGCCCTTCTCCTGATCGATCTCACACAGACTGATGGGTCTTGGAAGGAGCTTACCTCCGTCATTCGTATACATGGAGATAAACTGTCCCGGGACTGCCTCTGCTGCGATCGGCTCTGCTTTCAGCCACATACTGTAAATATCTTCTGCGATCTTCTCCTGAGAGAGAACCACTGCTGTCATTTTCTGTTTCTTAGACATGAATCTTCCTCCCCGATATTTATCTTGTTTCTAATGCGCCCTGAATATCTGCAACCATAGCTTCCACTGCTGCTCTGGAGGCATCTCCGAAATTCTCTGCTCCGAATTTTGCATATGCTTCCTGTTTATAGGCTGCGATAATTCCTCGGGAGGAGTTCACAATAGCGCCCAGTCCATCTTCATTGAAGAAGTGTACCAGATCCTTGCCCTGTCCGCCCTGCGCACCATATCCCGGCACCAGGATGTAAGATTTCGGCATCACTTTGCGAAGCACTTTTCCCATCTCCGGATAGGTCGCTCCTACTACAGCTCCGATATAGCTGTACTCATCACCCATACAGTCAGCGCCCCACTGTGCCACTTTTTCTCCAACCAGTTCGTACAGAGGCTTTCCGTCGATCAGCTGATCCTGGAACTCTCCGCTGGATGGATTGGATGTTTTTACCAAAATAAAGAGACCCTTTTTGTGCTCTTTGCAGACATCGATGAACGGATTCACCCCGTCAGAACCAAGGTATGGGTTCACTGTTGCAAAGTCCTCATCAAATGGAACGTACTCTTTGCTTCCCACTTTAACGCTTCCCAGATGTCCCACTGCATATGCTGCGGATGTAGAACCGATATCTCCACGCTTGATATCTCCGATCACCACCAGGTCTTTGGACTTACAATAATCCACTGTCTTTTTGAACGCCTCGATCCCCGGCACTCCAAACTGCTCATACATGGCGATCTGCGGCTTTACTGCCGGGATCAGATCATACGTCTTGTCCACGATTTCTTTATTGAACTGCCAGATTGCTTCTGCTGCTCCTTCCAGAGTCTCCCCGAATTCAGCAAATGCTTTTTTCTGTACGTGCTCCGGAATGTAGTTTAACATCGGGTCCAGTCCCACCACGATCGGCGCCTTTGTTTCTTTGATTTTTGCTACCAGTTTGTTGATCATTTTTTCTTCCTCCCTGTTCTCTAAAAAGGGACAGAACATGCTGTCTGTCTCCTTATTTTTCGTATACGATCTTTCCGTCTGCTAATGTACAGCAGACTTCTCCCTTAACTTTCCATCCGTCAAACGGTGTATTTTTCCCTTTGGATGCAAACGTATCCACATCGATCTGATATTCTCTTCTCGGATCAAATACTACAATATCTGCTTTTTTACCGGCTGAAACACTTCCTCTGTCTTTCAGTCCCAGGATCTTTGCCGGATTGTAGCTCATCTTTTCTGCCATCTGCATCACTGTGAGCACTCCTTTTTCCACCAGCTCTGTATAAGTCAGGCATGCACTGGTCTCCAGACCCACGATTCCAAATGCTGCCTGTTCCATTGGCTTATCCTTCTCAGACATCATATGTGGTGCATGATCTGTGGAGATCACATCCATCACTCCGTCTTTTAGCCCCTGTCTAAGCGCTTCCACATCTGCTTTGGAACGCAGCGGCGGGTTCATCTTCCAGATTCCATTGTTCTTTGGAATATCCTCATCTGTCAGAATAAAATGATGCGGACACACTTCTCCTGTCACCTTCAGCCCTGCTTCTTTCGCGTCTTTGATCATCCGAACGCTGTCTGCTGTCGAGCAATGGCACAGATGCAATGTGGCATCCAGCTCTTTTGCGATCAGGATATCTCGTGCCACGATCACATCCTCCACCGAATTCGTGATCCCTTTTACACCCAGTTCCTCTGCACGCTTTCCGGCATTCATCACGCCGCCTTCTACCATGGAAATATCTTCGCAGTGTGAAAAGATCAGCAGATCATTCTCTTTTGCTTTTCGCATGGCTTTTCGGAACAAAGAGGCATTCATGACAGATTTTCCATCTTCGCTGAGTGCATAACAGCCTGCCTGTGCCATCCCTTCAATGTCCGCGAGCTCTTTTCCGCCCTCTCCGACAGTCATTGACCCCAACTGGATTACATGCACCGGAGATTCTTCTTTTGCACGCCTGTGAACTTCTTCTACTTTTTCTTTTGTATCAGTCACCGGGCTCGTGTTCGGCATTGCACATACCGTCGTCACACCGCCTCTGGCTGCTGCCATTCCTCCGGTCGAAAGTGTTTCCTTCTGAGTCAGTCCCGGATCTCTCAAGTGCACATGCAGATCGATAAATCCCGGCATTACATAACAGCCTGACGCATCGATCACTCTGTCAGCTTCAGCCTGCAGATTTTTTTCTACTTTTTCGATATCAGTATCACGCACAAGCACATCACATACTTCATCCACACCTGTCAGCGGATCCACAACATGTCCATTCTGAATTAAAATCTTCATACAGTACTTTCCTTTCTTTGTTGATTCTAAAGAGCGAATTTCCCTTCACTGAAAAAATCACATATGTATATTTATAATAACATAAAACAGGGGAACTGCACAACAAAAAGAAAAAGCGTGTTGTAAAATACATACTTTTTCCCGATTCGGAACATACTATTTCGCGAAACACAAATCTAAATTTATGCAAAGGAGACATTACCATGACAGAAATTTCAATCTTAGATCTGCAGAATCTCCGTCATCTGATCGGAGGATACTCTACGACTCACTGTAAAATGACAGATTACGCCGCACAGGCAACAGACCCGCAGGTAAAGCAGTTATTTCAGGAAGCTGCCGATTCCGCACTCAAAAACAAACAGGATCTGATGAAATTTTTATAAGGGGGATTTGAAAATGGATGAAAAGACAATGGTATCCGACGCCTTGGTCGGAGTAAACGGAGAATTGAAAATGTTCGGAGATATGATACCGCAGACAGAAAACAAAGAACTGAAACAGTGCCTCAAACAGATTCGAAACCAGTGTGAAATGTCACAGGAAAAACTGTATCAGGTAGCACGGGAAAAAAGCTATTACGTGCCTGCTGCAAAAGCAACCCAGCAGGAAGTGGATCATGTAAAATCCATTTTGACACAGCCTAAAATGGGACTGTAGAAGAAAAAAGTACAGTGGCCGCAGATTTTTGCAGCCACTGTATGGTTTTACATATTATTTTTCTGTGAATTTCTATTCTTCTGTCACTTCCAAAGCAGGTTCTTTTGAATCGATGTCCTGCCTCTGCAAGATCTGCATAAACTCTTCTCCTGTGATGGTCTCATTTTCATACAGATACCTGGCAAGTTCATGCAGCTTCGTCTCGTTTTCTTTTAAAATCTGAAGTGCTTTTGCATGTGCCTCTCTTACGATCTCTACTACTTTGGAATCGATCTTCGTCTGCGTCTCCGGAGAACAGGTCAGGGATGCATCCCCTCCCAGATACTGATTCTGAATCGTCTCCATAGCCACCATATCAAATTCATCACTCATACCGAACTGAGTCAGCATAGCTCTTGCCAGCTTGGTAGCCTGCTCAATATCATTGGATGCGCCTGTTGTCACTTCTTTGAAAACCAACTCTTCTGCAGCTCGCCCGCCGGTAAATGTAGTGATCTTGTTGAGCAATTCCGATTTTGTCATAAGGAAATGCTCGCCCTCATCCACCTGCATGGTGTATCCCAACGCACCGGATGTACGTGGAATAATGGTAATTTTCTGAACCGGCGCGGAATCCGTCTGTTTTGCCGCGACCAGTGCATGCCCGATCTCATGGTAGGCAACTGTCAGTTTTTCTTTCGTAGATAAAATCCTGTTTTTCTTCTGATATCCGGCAATCACTGTCTCTACACTTTCTTCCAGATCTTCCTGCATGGTCACTTTACTTCCACGGCGTACCGCCCGAAGAGCCGCTTCATTGACAATATTGGCAAGCTCCGCTCCGGAAGCCCCTGCAGCCGTTCTTGCAACTGCTGCAAAATCCACATTATCAGAAAGCCGGATTTTCTTTCCATGGACTCTTAAGATTTCTTCCCTTCCTTTTAAATCCGGGAGTTCTACCGGAATCCTGCGGTCAAACCGTCCCGGACGCAGCAGCGCCGGATCCAGTGAATCAGGCTGGTTGGTCGCCGCCAGGATCACAACGCCTTTCGTGCCGTCAAATCCATCCATCTCTGTCAAAAGCTGATTCAGAGTCTGCTCTCTTTCATCATTTCCGCCCATATTGCCATTTCGTTTCTTTCCAATGGCATCGATCTCGTCAATAAATACAATACACGGCGCTTTCTCATTCGCCTGCTGGAATAAATCCCGCACTTTCGCAGCTCCCATACCAACAAACATCTCCACAAATTCCGATCCGGAAATCGAAAAGAACGGAACATTCGCTTCTCCCGCTACCGCTTTTGCAAGCAAAGTCTTACCGGTTCCCGGAGGTCCCACAAGCAGAGCGCCTTTTGGCATAGCCGCTCCCATCTCCCGATATTTATCCGGATCGTGAAGATAATCCACGATCTCACTTAACAGCTCTTTTGCTTCATCCTCTCCCGCCACATCGGAAAACTTAATCCCGTTGCTGGATTTGACGTAAATTTTTGCGTTGCTCTTTCCGCCTCCGAACATCATAGAATTCATCGGATTTGCTCCGCCGTTCATCTTCGACATCATCTTCTTGGATAACCATCTGCCAAGCATGATAAAAATCGCGATCGGCAGAATGTAACTCAGTAAAAAGTACAGAATCGGAGACATCTCTTCTGTAATCTTAGAAGAAAAGTCTGCCCCGGAATCATATAGTCTGTCTACCAGACCCGGATCATCCATAACACCGGTCTTATACATTTTCTCTTCACTCTTGTCCGTAAAAATAATCTCCCCGCTGTCAATGTTGACCTTTCCAATTTCCTTGTTCTCTGTCATTTTCATGAATGTATTATAGTCCACTTCTTTTACAGAGTGCTCCAGTACATTCGGGAATACCAGACTGTTCAGCAAAACCATGATTGTTGCTACGATCAGACAGTAATATAAAAATGGCTTCTTTGGTGATTTTACTTCCTGCATATCATTCTCCTTCCCCGCCACATATGTAACTTAAGTTAGAATGTAGTATAGTCGAGCTGTTTTCAGAAGTCAAGCAAGAAACCCGTACCTTTCTGAAATTTCATTTTTATTTTATGTTTCTTTTATTTTTACGTAGTATTCTCTCTCTTAACGCGCGTTTTTCCTTATTTTATCCACATATAAAACAATCAGCTGCATCACGCTTCTGATGCAGCTGCCTGTTCGACTATTTCCAGCAGTCTGTATTTTTAATTCCTACATTCTCTGCCTTAAATACCGGATTTTTTCCTGCCTTTTTCTGTGTTTCATAATCCTTGAGCACTTTCATCGCAATATTACCAAGAATCAAAATTGCAATAATATTCACAATTGCCATACATCCCATCGTGATATCCGCCAGATTCCATACCAGAGAGAAATCTGCCTGTGCGCCTAAGAATACTGCCAAAAGGCATGTACAGCGGAACACGAACAGTAAAACCTTATTATTCTTGATAAACAAAATATTGGATTCTGCATAATAATAGTTACCAATCAGACTGCTGAATGCAAACGCAAAAATGGATGCCGTGATAAAGTGGATTCCCCATGTTCCCACATTCGCAGAAATCGCTTTCTGCACAAACGGAATTCCATCCAGAACGCCCGCCTCTCCCTGAACACCGGAAAGAAGCAGCATCATTGCAGTTGCCGAGCAGATTAAAAGCGTATCGATAAATACAGAAATTACCTGTACCATCCCCTGTTTTGCCGGATGGCTTACAGATGCACTTGCTGCCGCATTCGGCGCGCTTCCCATACCTGCCTCGTTGGAGAACAGACCTCTTTTGATACCGATCACTACAGCGCTTCCCGCCATACCGCCGAAAATCGCCTGAAAATCAAATGCCTCTGACAGGATCATCGCAAATACACCCGGAAGCTGCGGCAGATGTGTCACGATCGTAAACAGTCCCATCAAAAGATAAGCACCTGCCATAATCGGTACCATCACCGACGTAATAAATCCGATTCGATGTACTCCTCCGAAAATGATCAGACCGGTTCCGACTGCCAGAATCAAACCTACAATCATCGGATAACTGCTCTCACTGTATCCCGAAATATAATATTCCAGAGCAGAAGACATATTATAAGACTGCAGACCATTGAATCCATAAGCAAAACAAATGATCAGAAGCACCGAAAAAAGCACTCCCATCCAACGTTTTCCAAGCGCCTTCTCCATATAGTAGGAAGGACCGCCGCGGAAGTCTTTTCCATCCTTTGTCTTATATACCTGTGCCAGTGTACTTTCGATAAATGCAGAAGCACTTCCGATCACAGCCATCACCCACATCCAGAATACCGCTCCCGGTCCGCCTGCCGCGATAGCAGTCGCGATTCCTGCGATATTTCCTGTTCCGACACGGGATGCTGTGGAAATCATAAGCGCCTGAAAAGATGAGACCTGTTTCTTCCCATCTTCCACCTCCGCTTTTTCCGTAAGAATCCGAAATCCTTCTTTCATCAGACGCACCTGCGCAAACCGTGAACGGATTGAAAAGTAAAGTCCGGTTCCCAACAACAGAAACAACAGCAGGTACGTATACATCAGATCATTGATCTGCCCTAAGATGTCATTTAACATATATTTCCTCCTTTTCTTCTATTTCGCTGTCACATTTGAACATGCGTAATGTCGATAGTATACCAGAAAATCCACACCTGGGCAATATCCTATCGAATAACTACACTAATTCAACAGCTTTCCCCTGAACTTATTCCATATATGAACCTGAACATATTCATAAGCCCTATCATAAATCCAGACTCCCACCTGTCCTGCTGCCAGAACAGCCAGAAGCAGTCCACCGGAGAGTTCTTTCATGAAAAGAAGTTCCTGAAATATCAGAACCATTGGAATATACATCAAATTAAACACCATATATTTCATCACCCAGAAAATCCAGGATTTCTGCATCTTTTCACCACTCTTACCCAAAAATCGCCAGCTGCCTTCCGTTGCCAGGATGTAAAATCCCATGGCGGCAAATGAAATTACATAAAACTTGTTCGGTGTGACCAAAAATCCGAGCAGGATATCTGCCAGATAAAAAGCCACTCCCGCTTTCATCCCGAATTCACGGATGATGATCCCCACAAAATAGGAAGCTGCCGCCAGTAAAAACAGCGTATTGGTCTCGATCACACTTCCCAGTGCCATACAGACAACAGAAAGTGCCAGAAGCAGTCCGCTAAATGCAGTCATTCTCGCTTTTACATGCATGAACAAAGATCGCCTCCCATACATTCACACAGCGTATCTGCACACCAGAGGTCGCAGCACATATTCCCGGTTCCGCAGCTCTGTCCGCCGGCTCCATATCCACCTCCATATGGATTGCTCTGATATCTTCTGCTGTTCCAGTCCAGCTGATTCAACAACTGGCGATACTGTACATTATTCGGTTCCATATTGACTGCCTGTGCCGCATGCTCTCTTGCAAGTACGTTATTTCCGATTCCTGCATTGGCAAACCCGCTGGCATAATACCACATCGCATTGCGGTTCGGCATCCGGTCAAGAAGATTCAGAGCCTCCCTGTAGTTTCTGCTGTTGATATAATTGAACACTGCCTGCATCTCGGCGTCCTGCGGTCCGTTGTATGTGTTATTGTAAGAATTCCCGCCATAGGAAGAATTTCCGTAGGAATATCCGCCTCCCTGCTCTCTCTGACGCATGATCTCATCATATGCTTCCTGCACTTCTTTGAATTTTTCTTCCGCCAGATCTGCAAGCGGATTGTTCACATTTGCATCCGGATGATACTTTCTTGTCAGCTCCCGGTATGCTTTTTTTATCTCATCATCTGATGCATTCTGAGGCACTCCCAGCACATCATAAGGATTCTTGCTCATTCTTTTTATTTCCTTCCTCTAACTTTTTCTTCTGAATTTTGTTATAACGATTCCAGACTCCATCATACAGGATATTTCTTAAAATGTCCACATCCAAAAGGCATGGCAGCTTCTCAAACTCAGCGCTGCACTCTGCGATCATCATACAGAGGATCTGCCGGATCTGTTCTTCATAATCTGCTCTTTCATGCAGACGTTTCAGTGGATTGTAACACTGCTTACGAAGATCCTCTTCCAGATCTTCATAAGCATCCATAATGTAAATATATTTTCCCAGGAAAAATCCCATGCGCCGCAGTGTCTGTTCCCACATATCTTCCTTATATACAAACAGATCTGCCATCAGTCTTCCAAAGCAGCCTGCTGATCGGTCGATCTCCTGACTGTTCTCTTTTTCACAGTCTGAGAGTTCCTGCAAAGACTCCTTGATTGCTTTACTCTGCCTTGGATATTGCTCCGCAATCTTTTCTGCCTTTTTCTTGAGCAGTCCGCCCCCTAACAGACCGCTTACTTTCTTCTCATCTGCCCAGTCATCTTTCATATGGTAATATGCAAGCAGAACGTTCATATCTGCTGCATACTGTGTAATCTCATTCTCGATCATCGCCTGCTTCTTCACAGGATGCACTTTACATCTGTGCTGATTCATCCGGTTTTTTGCCTCATACAAGGACGACAGCAGAATAATCGCAAATGTCATATCATAAGTCAGCGTCATCTGTCCCATCGTCCCGTAATCCTCTTTTAATTTCCGGCAGAGTCCGCAATAATATGCCTTATATTTTCGCAAATCTTTCATCTTCAGCTCCGGTTCGCAGATCGTCACATAACCAAACATGATTCACCTCTTCTTTCGTAACATTTCCAAATACATGATGCTATCTATTATACTCATTTCCTGCAAAAATGTACAGAAAAACAGGCAGACACTTCAAAAAAGCATCTGCCTGTCCTTCTTACAGTCGTTTTATAACATTTCTGCACGCAGTTCTTCTGCACTCTTCGGGCTTAAATATGCCGGAGCAATATCAAATACTGTCTTGCATCCTGTCTGTCCTTCTTTATGGAGGCGATATGCTGCTCTTGCATATGCCAGAATCACAGAAGAAGTAAATTCCGGATTGGAATCCAGTTTCAGACTGTATTCGATCAGATGTTTGTTTTCTTTTTCCCAGCCTGTCACACCACTTCTGAGTACAAATCCTCCGTGCGGAATTCCACTGTGATTTGCTTTTAATTCTTCCTCGCTGATAAAATGTACCGTTGTGTCATAATCTGCAAAGTAGTTCGGCATTGTCTTGATCTCCTCTTCCACTCTTGCAGCATCTGCGCCTTCCTCCAGCACAACAAAGCACTCCCTTGTATGTTTCTGGCGTGTAGTCAGTTCCGGATTTTCACCGCTTCTTACTGCTTCCAGTGCAGACTCTACCGGAATTGTATACTGTTTTGCGTCTTTTACACCTGCAATCCGGCGCACTGCGTCAGAATGTCCCTGGCTGACACCTTTTCCCCAGAACGTATAGTCTTTTCCTTCCGGAAGTACTACATTTGCATACAGTCTGTTCAATGAGAACATTCCCGGATCCCAGCCCACAGAGATAATTCCGATGTGTCCGCCTTCTTTTGCAGCTGCGTCTACGTTTGCAAAGTGCTCCGGAATCTTTGCATGAGTATCAAAACTGTCTACTACATTGAACATCTTCGCATATTCCGGTGTCTGTACAGGAAGATCTGTCGCACTTCCTCCACACAGGATCATCACATCGATCTTATCTTTCCAGTCAGCAGCATCTGCAATGTTGCACACTGCAGCTGTCTCTGTCAATATTGTCACGTCTTCCGGATTTCTGCGGGTAAATACAGCCACCAGTTCCATATCTGGATTCTGTCTGATCGCACATTCCACTCCGCGTCCCAGATTTCCATATCCTAAAATACCAATTCTAATACTCATCTTTTTTCTCCTTTGCACTTTGTATTTTGTTACTTATTATAATCTCCATGTTCTATTTTTCAAGTTTTTATTTTTGATTTTTTGTATTTTTTTCAAAACCCGTGACTGTGTGTGAACAGAAAACAAAACACATTTTTATGCCTGCTCATCATAGGATTCCAGAAAATGATGTTTGACTCCGTTTTCCTTGTATGCAATTACCGTACTCAAATTGACATTTTCCACACTCTTAAAAATATTTCCCTCTACATACGGGTTCGTTTCTTTCAGTTTTGCGATCAGGTGCTTGATCTCCATCCGTTTGGATGCACTGCTTCCATCCGCACTGCAGGTACTGCATGTCTCGGTAAACCGGCAGGCGCACTGCAGAAAATGCAGATGATTGTAATCTCTCCAATGCTTGATATCATCTTCCCTTACCAGATACAGCGGACGAATCAGCTCCATCCCCTCAAAATTCGTGCTGTGCAGCTTCGGCATCATGGTCTGTACCTGAGCGCCATACAACATTCCCATCAGGATTGTCTCAATCACATCATCATAGTGGTGTCCAAGTGCGATCTTGTTGCATCCAAGTTCTTTTGCCTTACTGTAGAGATGCCCTCTTCGCATTCTGGCACATAAATAACACGGAGATTTTTCCACATCAAACACCGCATCAAAAATATCAGACTCAAAAATTTTGATCGGAATCCCCATCATTTTTGCATTCTGTTCAATCAGTTTCCGGTTCAGTTCACTGTATCCCGGATCCATCACCAGATATTCCACCTCAAACGGAAACTTGTTGTGCTTTTTTAATTCCTGAAACAGCTTTGCCATCAGCATCGAATCTTTTCCACCGGAAATACAGACTGCAATCCTGTCCCCCTCCTGCACCAGCTCATATTCCCGAACTGCCTTGGCAAATCGCGAGAACAGCCTTTTGTGAAATTTTTTGCGGATACTTTTCTCAATCTCTTCTGCCCGCAAAAGTTCTTCACCTGGTTCTTCCTCTTCCTTCTTCTGCTCAGCTTCCATCCGCTCTAACAGCCACCTCGTATATCCGCCTTCCAGACTGACTGCATCATATCCTTTCTCCCTGAGCACTTCTGCACATTCTTCACTTAATGCCCCTCGCGTACAGTAAAGCACCAGCTTCTTTTCCTTATCCGCCGCATCCAGATTCTGCTCGATTGTTTCTGTCGGAAGCCACTCTGCCCCCGGAATCATTCCGTATGACATGGAAGCTTCATCCCGAATATCGATCAGGCGATAAGACTGCTCCGGCATGGATAAGAGCTCTTTATATTGTATATCCCACTCTTCCATCTTTTTCAAATGTATCCTTTCTATATTCCTACCATAGAAATAAGTTTAATAACCTTTTTTATTATACGGGTATTCAGAAGAATTGACAAGTAGCAGTTTTGTATAATCCTTTTCTGTATTAGCACATTTAAAACATCATATGTGAGAGGAGAATCAAAATGACATTGAGAGAAAAATATGGAGAATGGGGAATTATTTTAGGCGCTACTGAAGGTGTCGGAAAAGCATGAGGCAATGATCAACGTAAACGTTGTTACATTTATGAAATGCTTCTATCACTATATGAAAATCTTTGCTGCACAGGATCGCGGTGCTGTCATCAACGTATCTTCTATGACTGGAATTTCCAGTTCACCATGGAATGGCCAATATGGTGCAGGAAAGGCATTCATTTTAAAAATGACAGAGGCTGTTGCCTGTGAAACGGAAAAGACCAATGTTGATGTGGAAGTCATCACTTTGGGAACTACTCTGACACCAAGTCTTTTAAGCAACCTGCCTGGCGGACCACAGGGGGAAGCTGTTATGAAGACTGCTCAAACACCGGAAGAAGTTGTGGACGAAGCTTTTGAAAAATTAGGAAAAGAACTGTCTGTTATTTCCGGAGAGCGCAATAAAGCCAGCGTCCATGACTGGAAAGCGAATCATACAGAAGATGACTATATCCGCTATATGGGATCTTTCTATCAAGAATAATTATTGAAGTAATTAAATGAAAAATCAGAAAGCCATAAAAGTATTGTTTTTCAGTACTTTTATGGCTTTATCACGCATCTTTATAATAAAAAAAACCGTAAAGCTACATTTCATGTAACTTTACGGTTTTTTCTAAAAATCGGAGTGACGTGATTCGAACACGCGACCTCTACGTCCCGAACGTAGCGCTCTACCAAGCTGAGCCACACTCCGAAATAAGATAAGAAACCTTATCTTATTCAACTACGGATAGAGGACTCGAACCTCTACTAACAGAGTCAGAGTCTGCTGTGCTGCCATTACACCAATCCGCATCAACTCATGTTGTGTCTCTGTCAGACGTAACATGGTTATTATATCCATATGTGTAAAAAAAGTCAATACTTTTTTTCATTTTTTATAAAAAATATTGCTTAAATTCATATTTTTCTTCTCCATCTGTCTCAAGAATCATATAACTCCCCCTTCTGCCTTCCTGCCTCGGAAAAGACAGGCTTCCCGGATTTAACACAGTAATCCCGTCTCTTTCTTCAAAATACGGACGATGGGTGTGACCGAACATAATAATGTCCGCATTTCTTGCAGCCCCTTCCTCCCGAATCTGCTCTGTCTCCATTGAAACATAATAACTGTGTCCATGAGTAATAAACACTTTTTTCTTTCCGATCCAGAACTCTTCTTCCGCCGGAAGATAAGAGAAAAAGTCATTATTTCCTCTTATCATATGTTTTTCACATTCTACAACAGCCTCAATATAATCTTCTCCGCCTTCTACATCTCCCAGGTGGATAAACATGTCGATGTCTCCGGCCTCTTTCAGCGCCCTGTCAAGACTTGTATGTCTTCCATGAGTATCACTGACGATCAATACTCTCATAAAATACGCCCTCTATTCTTCTCTCTCTTTTACTTCCATAATCGCACGCATGGCACGAAGTGCACGTCCCCTGTGACTGAGTTCATTTTTCTGTACCGGATCCATCTCTGCTGTTGTGCATCCATATTCCGGAACATAGAAAATCGGATCGTATCCGAATCCATGTTCTCCTGCAATCTCATATCCGATCATTCCTTCGATCGTACCACGAACAGTTTCTACCGTACCATCCGGAAATGCCGCCGCAATGGCACAGACAAACCTTGCGGTACGCTTTTCATCCGGCACCCCTTCAAGCCTGTCCAGAAGCATCTGATTCTTGATATCATAGGAAGTATCAACTCCCGCATATCTGGCCGAATAAATTCCCGGCTCCTTATTCAGATAATCAATCTCAAGCCCGGAATCATCTGCCAGAATAATATCATCCGGCAAGTACTTTGCGATTGCCTTTGCCTTAATCTGTGCGTTTTCCTCAAATGTGGTTCCATCCTCTACGATATCAATATCAATTCCAGCTTCTTTCATAGAATAGATCGGCATTCCCAGATCAGCCAGGATCATATGGATCTCTTTCATCTTATTCTGATTTCCAGTTGCAAAAATAATTCTCTTTTCCATCTGTTATTCCTCTATTTCTTTGCTTTTGGCGGTCTCGGTCCCATAAACTGGTAAAAATATGTCTTCAGCATTCCATTGTAGATTTTTCTGTTTTTGTCTGCTTTTCTTCCAAAATAGCGCTCTGCATCTTCATAGCTTGTGATCATATACGCTGACCATGAATCCAGAGTACGGAAACTTTCTCCAAAATCAGAATATAACTTCGGAAGTTCCTTTTTCTCCTCAAGACGCTCTCCATACGGCGGATTTGTGATGATAAACCCGTATTTCTTCGGATGGCGCAGATCCTGCACGGCTCTCTGTTGAAAATGAATCATATGATCCACGCCTGCATCTTCTGCATTCTTTCTCGCAGCTCTTACCACGTCCGGATCAATATCATATCCCTGGATGTCTACTTCCACGTCGTCCTGTATCAGGTCATTCGCCTCATTGACAGCGTCATACCATTCTTTCTTTGGAATCAGATTGGTCCATTCCTCCGCAGTAAAAGAACGATTCATACCCGGCGCAATGTTTGCTGCCATCATCGCCGCTTCAATCGGAAATGTTCCGCTTCCACAGAACGGATCCACCAGGATACGATCTTTCTTCCATGGCGTCAGCATGATCAGTGCCGCTGCCAGTGTCTCTGTGATCGGCGCTTTACTTGACAGCTGCCGGTATCCTCTCTTATGAAGTGAAATCCCGGATGTATCGATCCCTACCGTGACAATATCTTTCATAAGAAACACTCTCACCGGGTAGGATGCTCCACTTTCCTCAAACCAGGAAATATGGTAGCAGCTCTTCAACCGCTCCACCATCGCCTTCTTCATGATTGACTGAATATCCGATGGACTGAACAGCTTGCTTTTTACCGATGCAGCCTTCGTCACCCAGAACTTTCCATCCCGTGGGATATAATGCTCCCAGGGGATCTGCTTGGTCTTTTCAAACAATTCATCAAATGTAACTGCTTTAAATGATCCTGCCTTGATCAGGATACGCTCTGCTGTCCGCAAAAATACATTCGCTCTGCATACGGCTTCTGCATCCCCATAAAAAGTAACACGTCCGTCTTCCACCTGGGAGATTTCATACCCCAGATCCAGAATTTCTCTTTTGAGCACCGCTTCGAGTCCAAAATGACACGGTGCTATCAATTCAAATCTTTCCATATATTCCTCCATATGTATCCGAATACACGCATTGCGTGTGTCAAATATCTGTACTCATATTACTATAATTCACACGTATAGTAAAGAAGAGGATACGATTCTGCTGCTGTCTGCACACTAAAATCGTATCCTCTTTTTTTCACTTACATGAGTCCCGCTCTGATATTATCTGGCGTTGTTCATGTTTTCGCTGGAATTCGTGCCGTCTCTATGGCAGTTTTTTGATGTTGTCTTATTTGCATTTCTGCTGTTTTTACTGTTTCTGTTCTGTTCATCTGCATAGGATGAATATCCGTTTTCTGATGCATTGTTGTTTGCCATGTTTCTGTTGTTTTCTTTATTGCTGTAGTTCTTAGCCATGAGTATTCCTCCTGAAAAATTTATTTGGTACACTCATAGTATCTCTGCATCTTTCAATTTTATTCGGAATTTTTGTATTTTTGCTTGCATTTTCCAATTTCTTATATTATACTTGTGCTTGTAGAAAGTAGTCTTTCTACAACCCCTTATTAATTATTTATACTCCCCTCAAAAGACCGATGGCTCCCCCATCGGTCTTTTACTTTATCTCTATCAACGTTTTCCCTTGAAAAACTGCACGATCAGACACACGATCAGAATTGGAACAAGAACCGGGAGCAGAAGTCGGATGAGTCCCGTAATCACAGAAATAACCAGAACAATTCCAAGGATCACAGCCAGAATGATCAGCGCGATCTTCCACCACGGAAATCTCAATTCCTGAAAATGCATGTCCCGTCTGCCGGTCTCTTCTCCGTAAGCACCATAATCGCTGCCGCCCGCTTCATTTACAATCGAATCATCCGTACCATCCTGCGCGTCTGAGATCGTCCTTGCCAGAATCCACGGATCTCCGAGCATCTCCAACACCTGAGCTTCGGATTTGCCGCTTCGCACTTCTCCTTCTATATAATTACGATAATACTCTATATTCTCTAAAACAGCCTGAGCACTCAGTTTTCCACTCAACGCTGTGCGCAGCTCTTCCAGAAATTCTTTCTGTGACATCTCTTTTCCTCCATTTCCTTTCACATCTGTCATTTTGTCCATTATATCAAGTTCTCTTTTCCCTTACAACTGCGACTTTGCTGTTCATAATTTGTTCATTTATCATTCAAAATTCTTTCATTTTATTAACATTGTTTCTTCATTTCTCCTGACTATACTATAAATATCAAATGAAGATAAAACATTTGATAGCAAAAGATGCCGCATAGTAGTGATACTATTCGAATAAACTTTTTCATAATACTCGCCAGGGACCGTGACAACGGTCACCTGGCATCCTCCCTGTTATAGGGCTTTTTTTATTTTACGGAAACAGGATTTCTGCCTGTCGCCTCTTGGCAGTTCCCGCAGGATCTGATCAAATTCCCGGTATGTTTTCTTTCCATTTTCCCCTGTACATTTTTGGATCACCAATGACATCATAAACTCCTCCTTCCAGGTAAGCGGCGGAGCCACACTCGTATATGCCAGCATAAACTGAAACAATTTGCCGAGACCATACAAGTCTATTCCGACTGCCATGCCGCTTCGTTTCTTTCCTGCTGGCATCACGAAATGCGCGCGGACAGCCGGTATCTGCATTTTCTTCATCACAAATCCGTTGCCGGGTACACTCAGATCCAGTAAAAGCAGCTTCTCCTCCCGCGTTACGATCACACTGTACGGGCTCAAATACCGGTAGCACTGCATCCCTTTACTTCGATGATAACAATCCAGCTGGGTACACAGCATCCGAAACCATTGAAATAAAAGCTTTTTTGGTATCTTTTTCTCCGTCTGAAGACGTCCAATTAAAGTTTGCCCTCTCACATAGTCCATGGCAGGCCTGCATTTTCCTCCATGTTCAATAAAACGAACTACATCATATCCTTTCTCGTCTTTCACTCCTTCTCCTCTCTGCATCCTTGCTCTCTTTTTAACTACTGTTCTGTGAAAAATAGATTCGACCGAATCTGTATCTGATGACAGAAAACTTCCTGCCGTCATATGAATTAAAGAATATAAAAAGTAATTGTATCTTACTCGATTTCCATAAAAAATGCAAGCACTTTTCTGTGCCTGCATCATGTGTTTCTGTCTCTATTTTTCCAGAAACAGTTTTCTCGTAATAAAATTATATACCATTACAATTGCTGTTGCCCCGATCTTTGCGATCATGTAGAACATTCTAAAAATATCGACTGCGATCCACATCACGAGCTGGTTGATTCCTAATCCGATCACACTAAGTATGATGAAAATGACAAACTCTGCTCTCTTGCTTCTGTCCTCCGCCACATCAAATACCCAGTGTACACTCAAAATATAATTGTAAATAACCGAAACCGAAAATGAAATTCCGCTGGAAATCAGATAATTGATTCCGATCAGCTCTGTCAGAAAGATCATCACTCCATAGTCAATGACGAATGCACTTCCGCCTACAAATGCAAAACGAATGATCTGACGCATCAGATTTTTTTTCTTGTTTTCTTCCATCTTCTCACCCTTTTCTATTCCATTGTTTCCAGTCGATTCAGTGCTGCTTCGATCACTTTATCCATATCGTAATACTTATAATCGCCGAGACGACCTCCAAAAATGACATTTCCTTCCGCTTTTGCCAGCTCCTGATATTTTTCGAACAATCTGGTATTCTTTTCATCATTTACCGGATAATACGGTTCCATCCCCACTTTCCACTCGGAAGAGTATTCTCTGGAAATTACGGTTTTCTCCTGCTGTCCGAATTCAAAATGCTTGTGCTCGATAATTCTTGTGTACGGAACTTCCCGCTCTGTATAATTGACCACTGCATTTCCCTGATAGTTATCACAGTCTAATACTTCTGTTTCAAATCTTACCGAACGATACTCCAGCGCTCCCAGCCGATACTCAAAATACTCGTCGATCATTCCTGTAAAAATAATCTTTTCTGCAACATCCGCCTGTTCTTTTCGGAATTCAAAGAAATCAACACCTGTTCTGACTTCCACACCCTCTAACATCTTCTCGATGATTCGATTATAACCGCCGATCGGAATTCCCTGATAGCGGTCATTGAAATAATTGTTGTCATAAGTAAAACGGAACGGAAGCCGTTTGATAATAAATGCCGGGAGTTCTTTGCAGTCACGTCCCCACTGCTTTTCTGTATACCCTTTGATCAATTTTTCATAAACATCACGACCGCCCAGAGACAATGCCTGTTCTTCCAGATTCTTTGGCTCTGTAATCTGACATTCTGCCACCTGTTTTGCAATCATTTCTTTCGCTTCCTTAGGCGTACGGATTCCCCACATTTTGCTGAATGTATTCATATTAAACGGGAGATTGTATAATTCATCCTTGTATACAGCAATCGGAGAATTGATATAGTTGTTAAACTCGGCAAACTGATTGATATACTCCCACACTTTTTGATTGGAAGTATGGAAGATATGGGCACCATATTTGTGTACATGGATTCCTTCGATCTCTTCACAGTAAATATTTCCAGCGATGTGGTCTCTTCTGTCGATCACAAGACAGTGTTTCCCTTTTTTATGCAGCTCATGTGCCATCACTGCTCCATATAATCCGGCTCCTACGATTAAATAATCATACTGATACATCTTTTGTCCTCCATAGTTTCTAAGGCAGAATTCTGCCTCATACGATCCGGACTATTATAGCACCTTCTTACGTCTCTGTACATATCTCAAATTTTTTAAATTTTTTCAAAAAAGTTGTTGACAAATCGATTGCTTCAGGTTATACTTAATTTCGTTGTGAACGACATTTGTTCTTAACGGGTGCGATTAGCTCAGCTGGATAGAGCGTCTGGCTACGGACCAGAAGGTCGGGAGTTCGAATCTTCTATCGCACGCTAACCTCTGCAGGATATCTGCAGAGGTTTTTTTGTGTTCTCAATTATTTTTCTCACTGATCACTTTTTTCAAATCCGGACTAGAATTATCCAATATCTTGTGTTATAATTTCCAAATCCACTATATTTTGTATTTTTACAACTTAAAACGAAAAGGAGACACTACATGCAAACGACCGATTCTACAGGAATTTTTAATAGAAATGAACTCTCAGAGGAGTTTTCAAACGTTCTTCCTGATGAAGCCCGTTTAAAACTGGATGCGATTTTGCTTGAGATCCAGACTGATTTCCCTGAAATCTGCTACTCTTTGGAGTATCTGAATACAAAATTTCGCAGTTTTCTCACACCGCAGAGTACCTGCGGGCAGAAGCTTGAAAGTCTGTTTCAGGCCGCAGCAGAACTTACCACCGCAGAAGCTCCGAAATGGGAGTTTATTGCTGCAAGACTATTATATTTTCAATTCAGTTTTCACTTAAAACAGGAAGAAACACGCAGAGAACTTTCTGATTTTTATAAAAAACTCGTATATCTGACCCAGCAGAATCTGTACGGTTCCTACATTCTGGAGCATTACTCCCGGGAAGAGCTGTTACTTGCCGAAACTTATTTAAAAGCGGAACGCAACAATTTGTTTACTTTTTCCGGACTCGATCTGCTCCTGAAGCGCTACGTCATCCGCACACATGACCATATTCCACTGGAATCTCCACAGGAGATGTTTCTTGGAATCGCACTGCATCTGGCCATGAATGAAAAAGCCGATCGGATGCTCTGGGTTAAAAAATTCTATGATATGCTGAGCCGTCTGGAAGTAACCATGGCTACACCGACACTTTCCAATGCACGCAAGCCGTATCACCAGCTCTCCAGCTGCTTTATCGATACCGTACCGGACAGTCTGGAGGGGATTTACCGAAGTATCGATAATTTTGCCCAGGTCAGCAAATTCGGCGGCGGTATGGGGATGTATTTTGGAAAAGTACGGGCAAGCGGAAGCAATATCCGCGGATTCGAAGGTGCCGCAGGCGGCGTGATCCGCTGGATCCGTCTGGTCAATGACACAGCAGTTGCCGTAGACCAGCTCGGTATGCGTCAGGGTGCGGTTGCCGTCTATCTGGATGTATGGCACCGGGATCTCCCGGAATTTCTCCAGCTCCGTACGAACAACGGAGATGACCGCATGAAAGCGCATGACATATTTCCGGCAGTCTGCTATCCGGATTTATTCTGGAAGATGGCAAAAGAAGATCTGGATCAAAACTGGTACTTAATGTGTCCACATGAGATTTTTCAGGCAAAGGGATACCATCTGGAAGACTACTTTGGAGAAGAATGGGAACGCCGCTATCTGGATTGTGTACAGGATGCCCGCATTTCCAAACGGACAGTCACACTCAAAGATATCATCCGCCTGGTTCTTAGGTCTGCTGCCGAAACCGGAACTCCGTTTACATTTAACAGAGATACGGTCAACCGCATGAATCCGAACGGACATGCCGGAATGATCTACTGCTCCAACCTCTGTACCGAGATTGCCCAGAATATGCAGGCAATTGAAGAAGTAAGCAAAGAAGTACAGACCACAGACGGAGACACCGTCGTTGTCACTGTGACCAGACCCGGAGAATTCGTGGTGTGCAATCTCGCCAGTCTCTCCCTCGGTCATCTTCCGGTTACGGATACCTCTTATATGGAAGAGATTGTTTCTACCGCTGTCCGCGCACTGGACAATGTGATTGATCTGAACTTCTATCCCACTCCGTATGCAAAGCTGACCAATCAAAAATACCGAAGCATCGGACTTGGCGTCAGCGGCTACCACCACATGCTGGCAAAGCACGGAATTATCTGGGAAAGTGAAGAACATCTGAAATTTGCTGACACTGTATTTGAGACGATCAATTATGCGGCAATTCTTGCAAGTACCAATCTCGCCGAGGAAAAGGAAAGTTATTCTCTTTTTAATGGAAGTGACTGGCAAAGCGGCGCCTACTTTGAAAAAAGAGACTATCATTCAGAAAAATGGCTTGCCCTGCAAAAAAAGGTTGCCACACAGGGCATGAGAAATGCGTATCTGCTCGCCGTTGCACCTACCAGCAGCACCAGTATCATCTCCGGGACGACTGCCGGACTAGATCCTATCCTGAAACGTTATTTTCTGGAAGAGAAAAAAGGCAGTATGCTCCCACGAGTCGCACCGGAATTGTCACCGGCTACTTACTGGTATTACAAAAACGCCCATCTGATCGACCAGACTTACAGCATTCGTGCCTGCGGAGTGCGCCAAAGGCACATTGACCAGGCGCAAAGCATGAACATCTACATCACCAATGATTTCACCATGCGTCAGATTTTCAACCTGTATTTGAAAGCATGGGAAGAAGGTGTAAAAACCATTTACTATGTACGAAGCAAATCTCTGGAAGTAGAAGAATGCGAAAGCTGCTCTTCCTGATCTGAATAAGAAAAACAAGGAGAATTTTTATGTCTGAATTAAAGAAAAAGCCTCTGTTCAATCCCGGCGGCGACACGGATATCCGTCTCCGCCGCATGATCGGCGGCAATACGACCAACTTAAATGATTTCAACAATCTGCGCTACACTTGGGTGAACAACTGGTACCGGCAGGCCATGAATAATTTCTGGATTCCGGAGGAGATCAACCTTTCCCAGGATATCAAGGACTATCCGAACCTGACTGATGATGAACGCACTGCATATAACAAAATCTTAAGCTTTCTTGTATTCCTGGATTCCATCCAGACTGCAAACCTTCCATGCATCGGCGAATACATTACCGCAAACGAGATCAATCTCTGCCTCTCGATCCAGGCATTTCAGGAATGTGTGCACAGCCAGAGCTACAGTTATATGCTGGACTCCATCTGCAGTCCGGTAGAACGAAACGACATTCTCTACCAGTGGAAGAATGATGAGCACCTGCTAAGACGTAATACATTTATCGGAGATTTGTACAATGAATTTCAGGAGAAAAAAGACGATTTCACCTTACTGAAAGTTATGATGGCAAACTATATTCTGGAGGGGATTTATTTCTACAGCGGATTTATGTTTTTCTACAATCTGAGCCGAAACGGTAAAATGCCGGGCTCCGCGCAGGAAATCCGCTATATCAACCGGGATGAGAACACCCACCTATGGCTGTTCCGTAATATGATCCTGGAAATGAAGAAAGAACTGCCGGAGTTATTTACACCGGAACATATCGAAATATTAAAGGAAATGTTAAAAGAAGGTGTCCGTCAGGAAATTGCCTGGGGACATTATGTGATCGGGGATCAGATTGCCGGACTGACAAAAGAAATGATCACAGATTATATCCAGTATCTCGGAAATCTGCGATTCACAAATCTGGGCTTTGATCCACTCTATCCGGATCATACACAGGAACCGGACAGTATGCGCTGGGTAAGCCAGTATTCCAATGCCAACATGGTAAAAACTGACTTCTTTGAAGCCAAAAGTACCGCCTATGCAAAAAGTACCGCACTAATCGACGATCTGTAAAAAAGATACCGGGAACCTCCTGTTTTCACAGAATTCCCGGTATCTTTTCTATTCTTCTCTGAACTTTTCAGCCTGTGCTGCGATCAGCTCCTGATCGTCAAAATAATTGATCTTCATGGACGCTTTCACTTCCTGAAGTGTCTTTTCTGCAACAGCTTCAGCCTTTTCACTTCCTTTTTTCAGAATCTCATATACATATGGAATATCCTTCTGATATTCTTTTCTGCGGTTTCTGATCGGCTCCAGCTCTGCCTGCAGTACGTTATTCAGGAAACGTTTTACTTTCATGTCTCCAAGACCGCCTCTTGTATAATGATCTTTTAATTCCTGCAGATTTGCATAGTCCGGCAGAAATTCTGCAAAATACTCTGGTCTGCAGAATGCATCCAGATAAGTAAATACTGTATTGCCCTCCAGCTTTCCAGGATCTGACACTTTGATGTGTGTCGGGTCTGTAAACATGCTAAATACTTTTTTCTGGATCTCATCCGGCTCCTCTGAAAGATAGATACAGTTTCCGAGTGATTTACTCATCTTTGCTTTTCCATCTGTTCCCGGAAGGCGCAGACATGCCTGATTTTCAGGAAGCAGGATTTCCGGCTCTACCAGTGTATCTCCATAAACAGAGTTGAACTTTCTTACAATCTCCTTTGTCTGCTCCAGCATCGGAAGCTGATCCTCTCCTACCGGTACTACGTTCGCCTTAAACGCAGTGATATCTGCTGCCTGGCTGATCGGATAAGTAAAGAATCCGACCGGAATACTTGCCTCAAAATTCCGCATCTGAATCTCAGCTTTTACCGTAGGGTTTCTCTGAAGTCTGGAAACTGTCACCAGATTCATATAATAAAATGAAAGCTCACACAGCTGTGGAATCTGTGACTGGATAAACAGTGTACACTTTTCCGGATCCAGTCCGCATGCCAGATAGTCCAGCGCCACCTCAATAATATTCTGACGTACCTTTTCCGGATTGTCCGCATTGTCTGTCAGTGCCTGTGCATCTGCGATCATCACGAACATCTCATCAAAATCTCCTGTATTCTGCAGCTCTACTCTGCGCTTTAAAGAACCTACATAGTGTCCCACATGGAGTCTTCCCGTAGGTCTGTCACCTGTCAGCATAATCTTTCCCATAATTAGATACGCTCCTTTATTACATTTTTCTCATAGTCTGCATCCATTATAACACCATTGCAGAGACTTTGCCAGCGAAGATTCAAACTACCTGACCAGCTTCATCTCCGGGAGTTTGACAGTTGCATCTATCAAAAAGTCCGTTAACCCCGCATAAACTCTACGTTTTCTTTGTCAAATAATTTGTTTTGAATTATAGTAATGTCTATAGTAATTGACTTTTCGTGAATAAAATAATATTCTCTTTGTAAGCACTTATCTATTCTCCGATAAATATTGGAATCCCTTGATTTTACAGTATTTTTCAACTTTTTATCTGTAATGAAAACATTACTATATTTTAAAAATCGTATCCAAACTGCCGTAAAGCCGATAAACATTGGACTTACAGCAGTTTTTTATTTTCTCAACTGTCAAAGATGGGATTATAACACCATTGCAGAGACTTTGCCAGCGAAGATTCAAACTACCTGACCAGCTTCATCTCCAAGGTAAACCTCAACACCTGTCCTTCTTCCTTTCCATTTCCCTGATGTTCTCTGATCAGTTCTGCAGTCAATTTTGCTTCCATTGCTTCTGCCAGCTGCTTTGCTACCGTAAGTCCCAGACCGGTTCCTTCCTGTGTTCTTGCCCGGTCTTTCCTGTAAATGTTAACTTCCCAAAAAATTAACTCTCGTTATGTTTAAACACCGTATTATTCA